>OGSJ01000065.1_pt1 | contig 111561 bp, 98 predicted proteins | sample 1573851 | NCBI WGS metagenome assembly OGSJ01 (sample SAMN03295846, study PRJEB24534) | human gut metagenome | isolation source: fecal sample 6 from infant 6 | host: Homo sapiens | place: USA: Pittsburgh, PA | collected 2014-07 | reverse complement strand
CCCATCTGCGTCGCCGCGGCCGGCAGCGCCCACGGCGGCATGCTCGCGTCGTTGTACACGCGACCGGTAATAATCGGCCGGTCCGGGTCGCCGTTGATAAAGTCCACCACCACCTCATCGCCGACGCGCGGGATCTGCACCCCGCCGTAGCCCTGGCCCGCCCACGCGCTCGACACGCGCACCCAGCAGGAGCTGGTGTCATCGCCCTTCGCCAGGCGGTCCCAGTGGAACTTCACCTTTACGCGGCCGTATTTGTCCGTCCAGATGCTCTCGCCGTTCGGCCCCACCACTTTTGCGGTCTGCGGGCCGTAGGTGCGCGGCCACGCCGTGGTCTGCGCCGGACGGTACACCACCGCCGACGGGATGACCGTAAAATCGGTGCGGTGAATGGTTTCCCCCTCGCCGCTGGCGTAGCGGTTCTCTTCGAAGTGGTAACCCGCCGCCGTCACCAGATACTCGCCGTTGTCGCTGAAGAACGGCGCGTTGGTTAACGTGAAGGTGTGCCCTGGCGCAATCCCCGCCGCCGTGGCGGTGGCCTGAATCTGCTGATGCTCCACCTGCCAGCGCTCCTGACGAATGCGGGCATAGAACTCCCCGTGCCCTTTGTCCACAAAGCGCCCCGGCCAGTCGTACACGTCGATGCTGCCCGGCTTCGGCGATGCCGGGTTCTGCTGGGCCTGGAACAGCCACGCGTTCGGCTTGCGGAAGTCATAGTCGTCGAGGCTGTAAATCCCCGGCGTCACGCTGTCCTCCAGCGCCCACTGGCTGATGCCCTCTTCATCCGTACTGCCGCCTGACGGCGTCTGGTGGTAAGGAATAACCTCATAGCCGCTGAACGGCTGATGCTGCGTGGCGGCATCGGTCAGCACCAGGGTGTGTTTGTCCGCCTCATGGCTGAAGTGATAGGCAATCCCCTCCAGCTCCATCAGGCGGCTGATGAAGTCCAGGCTCGACTCCTGATACTGCACGCAGTAGTCCCACACCCGGTAGCTGCCGGTGAGTTTATCCTCAACGTTGACCTGATGCTCACCCAGCAGGGTTTTCACAATCTGCGGCACCGTCTGGCCCTGGAAAATACGCAGGTTACGGTCGCGCTTCATCGGCCACAGGTCCGGCTCCACCGTCAGCTGGTACACCGCATAGCGGGTGCCCGTCAGCTCAACGGCGCTGACCGCCACGCGGGTAATTTTGCCGTTAACATAGCGGGACGTCAGCAGGTTCTGCGTCGGGATGGTCACCGTGACCGGCTGGCCCAGCAGCTTGCTGCGGTCGATGCGCGCGTCCGTGCCGAGCACGGTCAGCGTCAGCGCGAACGACTCGGACATCGCCTCGCGGCCCGTCAGTTTCCAGAACAGAAGCCCCTCCACCGGGAGCTGAACGGTAATTCGGTTGAGCATAATCTTTATTCCACTATGGACTAATCTCGGTGTTCATTGAGATATTTTTTAAACCGTGCTTATTTAAGCCATAAACCTGAAAACATAAGGACGCTACCCAGGGAAACGACGCTTTTAGCAACGATAAGTAAGCCAGGCGCAACGACGCGTGTTATAGACGATATTGCTTCATAATTTTCTGCATTGTATTTTTTGTGCCCCCCTATAACCCCGTGAAAAATCGTGCAGAGCAGCACAACGGTAATCTTTAAACCCCATACGCACAGGAAAGACATGGAAAAGATAATCGAATATTGTTTCGCCGTTGCGACGGAGAATAATGACATTGACTGAGCGAGCCATTTCAACGTAAAACCAATAACAACCGTAGCCACTAGCACCAGAACGAACATCAACCCAGCAAGGAACCATTGTTTTTTACTGAATAAGTCTTTTCCATTCCAGATAAGCGCTAGTGTCCAAATCATAAAGAGAATAAAGAAAAGCCATTGAATCATAACGTACCACATTTATACATGTTGTTCTCCAGGCATTGTCGTGTCGTCATCTCACTTCGCATCACATTCCTTTTCCAAACCAAATACCATAAAACAACAACATACAACTTAACGCGGCGATAGATTTTGCTACCAGGCGTAATATTGGCCCGAACCGCTGATTGACTATATCAGTGACGCCATTAATTCAACCCAACTCAATATAATTTCCTTTATCCACAAACCATGGTCAACACATCTTCTCTTCTCGAAGAATCTGTATTGTCCAATTTTTGACACGCCGGGACGCTTTTAACTAACAAACCATTAGGTACAGACAAAGAAAGAGGCACGGTACAATACCCGTGCCATATGACTAATATAATTATAAGAAATTATCCTCTGGAGCTCTATCGAATAGTTCACCTGCCATTGTGGCGATACGTTCGTGTTGCACGAGTTTATCTTTCCACCCCTGCGGGATACCGGAATAACCATATAATGCTCCCGCTATTTGTCCCGCCGTCGCCGCAACGCTGTCAGCATCATCGGCAAGATTGGCAGCCAGCAGAATCGCATCCCGGAAGTTGTCAGTATTCCATACGGACCACATCGCGGCCTCAAGCGTATCGATAACATAACCACTTGAACGAATCTGATCGCGAGTTTTTTGCTTATACTCACCCGCGTTTATGATCATTACACGCGCGCACAGTGGGAAAATATGAGGCGAAAAAGCTTCTTCTTTTTGATAACCGTTAATTAAATAGTGCAATACCAATCCGAGAAATTGGCATGCGTTAATTGATTCTACCGCGCCATGCGTTGCTCTACTCTGAGCCTGGGATTCGAAGTAAATCGCACGCAGCGATTTTCGACGAAAGATAGATACCGGGGCTTGACGAATAACCCCAGCATTACCAGCAGTGTGTTTCTCTGTATTGCCATACCAGGAAGGTCCGACACGCATATACTGTTCAAGCGCGAATCGCGTCGTATTCCCGATATCGAAGCACCGACCATTACTGCTATTATCTCCGTTAAGATACCATTTCAAGAGATATTTTCTCAGCACATCGGTATGCATTCTTTTTTCTGAAAGATAAGTCTCTGCCAGACATAATGCCATGGACGTATCATCTGTCCATTCACCAGGTTTTAATTGAAAAGGCCCGCCACCAATCATATCCTCTACATATTCACTGTCTCTTTTCTTAAACTCAAGAGTGGTGCCGACGGCGTCCCCGGCTGCCAAACCGACCAGCGATCCAAGTGCCTTATCACGTGAAACATCTTCAGTTATGGTTAAAGGTAATGTTGCATCCCATGAGTGAGATGAATTCGACGCATCAAGACTAGTGTTTCTTCTTCCATTACGGATATTAATTGGCATGTAGCTACGATAACGATCGGCATAACGATTGATTACCGAGTCTTCACTGTGAAGATCTTCCATTATGCATTCTTTATAAAAGGATTAAACCAGGGAAACTGCGCATGACAGATTATAATCTATCATTCTCTCTTTTTTTCCGTGAAACAGAAGACTTAATTACATTAAAAAATGGAGATAGCAATCAAGTGTATATGATAGTTACAGCAAAAAAGTGTTAACGATACCGGACAATCACATTTAAAAATAAAAAAACTGCCTATCACTTACGATATCTTTTTTGCCTTTTCAGGTACTCTACGTCTTGCTCATGGGGAAGAATAACCTTCAATCCTTGCCCCATCTGCGAGGCTATATAATTAGCATTGGACAAATGCTGAGCAAGTTCGGCATCGGTAGTATCAAACTCTTTAGACGCAAGCACTCCAAGATTCAATGTGTGTAATTTACTTTTATCTTTTTCAGCACCAGTTAGAATAGATTTAATATAATCCAACTGATTTTTCGCCATAACATATAAAGAAAATGTAGGATTTTGTTCTAATCGATTATTAATTGCATCAATAGCATCATTTATATAATCTAGCGCGGTGTAATTTTCTTTATTCATGAGCCACCTTAAATATATCCTTTTCGCTTGAAAGCATCTGTATTGCCCCACCTTTTGTCTGATAGGGTACATCTTTCACTGACCAAGTATCAAGTGCGGGCAAAGAAGTACTACGTAACATTTCAACTTTTTGTTGTGAAACATACGGTTTTGCTACTTTATCAACAACTTGATCAGTGCCATAAATAGTACCTTTTGGATTGATACCCAACTCTGTTGGCTCAACATCTTCTCGAAGAGCATACCAGTTTCCCTGTCGTCCTCCTGGCACTTGGTTTTGATAGAGTGTTTTATTTCTGTTTATTGTTTCAACACTCACTCTATTTGTATAGTCAATGCCATTATCAAAGTCACGAATCTGTTGCGGAGTGAAGCCCTTAGATTCGAGCCAGTTTCTTGCCAGCTCTTTATTTCCTCTGGCTGTAATATCTCTATTGAGATCCCCCGTGCGTCCAAATTTTTCATTAAGTTCAGCTCTTCGGGCCGAAATATTTGGCTTAACCGGTTCGAGAACAGGCTTACCAGCCCGCCACGCATCAAACCTTGCCCCTCCCTTCATGCCAGCCCCGCCGCCGATAACAGAGCCAATCAGCATCCCCCATTTCTGACCGTCGCTGCCTTCGCCAAACAGCATTCCACCCGCGTAGCTACCCACAGTGCCACCGCCCATCGCACCGAGGGTACTCAGAAGTGCGATTGCCGGACTGGCCAGCACCGCCATGGCTCCGGCACCAACGGCGAGCATCGTCCAGTTAACCCATTCCGGGATTTCAGGACTTATTTCATCGGTCTGAACCTTGCTTCCACCGATAATAACATTACGCGATCCCTGACTAATCTCGGCGCTGCAAGTCAACTTATCGCCTGTGCGAGAGGCGGGAAAGTTATTGATGTAAACTTTTATCGAACCTTCCGCAACCCGTTGCAGGCTACCGCTGTGCTCATCACACTCTCCGGCTGACAGATGAGCGCGGATAGCCTTTCGGCTGTTGATAAAGACATTGGGTGAACCTTCTTTTAGCGTACCGGTGGTATGGCGTGGAGCCCATGACATACTGCCGAGGAGCTCACCCAACCCACCCGCAGCACATGCCCCAGCCGCAACGGCAGAAACAGCAACCAACGCGGTCCCTCCTGTGACGACAACGGCAGCTGCGCCCAGAATTGCCCCACCAACCAATCCTGCGATCATCCAGCCTTTTGAGGCTGTATGAGCAATCTCATCATCTACGCGAGCGGCCAGACATTCGGACATAACTATTCGGCTCGCTGTGCCATCAGATACCCACGTATCCGATCGGGTGTATTAAGTTGGTCAGAACCAGAGACCTGGCGGCATACGGAAAGCTGTGAAAGTAGGTGATGTGATTTGTCTGCGAAAGTCGTCCAGAGCGCGTAACGAAGGGGTTGGCTGTCCGGAACGGGTGCAATACTGAGTGGTTTACCCTGTTTTTCAAAAAGCAAATATTGCCCCTCTTTCGCCCGCTGAAGCGAAAGATGTCCATACAGTTCCTGAATGTTTTCAAAGACACTGAGTACCTTACTCTCACTATCAAGCGCAAAAAATGGCCCCTGGCTGTCGGCAGCGAGCATTTCTCTAGTTTCAGTCTGAGCCGGTTTGTGGAACTTAATACTGCGGATAATTTCCTGATATTGATTATGATAATAATCGCTAAACTCGCCCGGGCAAGTACCGATATAACACACCATCTTTTGGCCGCCAGGATGGTCACCGAGCAAAATAACGGTCTGCCTCTGGAAAATGATCGCATTATCATTTTTGAACTGATAAAAAAGCTCAACCGCAGGGAGACCATCAACAGAGGTCATCAGAGAGGATTCGAGACGAAAGTCGGGCACCGTAATTTCCAGTTCACGTACCAGCCGTGTTGCCGCATCATGGACTTTATCTTCGTTTTTAGCACTCGCACGAGAAACAACAAAAGTAAACTCGCTGGCTCCGTTATCACTCAGGGTAAATAAATTCATGGTTCTGTCTTTAAACACATCAGGTAAGGCGAGGGATGCTTCCTGAAGAATATATTCAGCCATTCGTGTTACTCTTATTTATTGCCATTAATAACAAAAAAACTATCCACTTCCTGCTGGATTTCACCCTGATGGGATGCGCCAGGAGGATCGATAACGTTTCGTCCATCATCAGGATTTAAATGCAATTCACCGGAAAGCGTATTAATTTGTGCATTCTGTTTTGCAGTAAAGTTAAAGTTATTACCAATGATATGGACGCTGCCATCTTTTGATAGCTCGATAGCACTTTCACCACATTCCAGTCTCAGCGTATTGCCTGCGGAAAGGATAAAATTGTTAACGACTTTATCGTTTCGACTGTTTCCCGTCAGGCATACCACATCACCTTTAATCCCTGATTTCTGGTTTTTCGCTACCCGTAAAGTTTCATCTTCTCCAACAAACTGAGTGCGATTTTTTTCAGTAGAATGCGACTCGTCGTTTTTGACGTTAATATCCAGATTCCGCTCGGCCTGGATCCACACCTGCTCTGCGCCCGCTTTATCCTCAAAGCGCAGGGCGTTGGCATTGTCGACGGAACCGTCTTTCGTGCGGCTCATAAAGCCCATCTGCGTCGCCGCGGCCGGCAGCGCCCACGGCGGCATGCTCGCGTCGTTGTACACGCGACCGGTAATAATCGGCCGGTCCGGGTCGCCGTTGATAAAGTCCACCACCACCTCATCGCCGACGCGCGGGATCTGCACCCCGCCGTAGCCCTGGCCCGCCCACGCGCTCGACACGCGCACCCAGCAGGAGCTGGTGTCATCGCCCTTCGCCAGGCGGTCCCAGTGGAACTTCACCTTTACGCGGCCGTATTTGTCCGTCCAGATGCTCTCGCCGTTCGGCCCCACCACTTTTGCGGTCTGCGGGCCGTAGGTGCGCGGCCACGCCGTGGTCTGCGCCGGACGGTACACCACCGCCGACGGGATGACCGTAAAATCGGTGCGGTGAATGGTTTCCCCCTCGCCGCTGGCGTAGCGGTTCTCTTCGAAGTGGTAACCCGCCGCCGTCACCAGATACTCGCCGTTGTCGCTGAAGAACGGCGCGTTGGTTAACGTGAAGGTGTGCCCTGGCGCAATCCCCGCCGCCGTGGCGGTGGCCTGAATCTGCTGATGCTCCACCTGCCAGCGCTCCTGACGAATGCGGGCATAGAACTCCCCGTGCCCTTTGTCCACAAAGCGCCCCGGCCAGTCGTACACGTCGATGCTGCCCGGCTTCGGCGATGCCGGGTTCTGCTGGGCCTGGAACAGCCACGCGTTCGGCTTGCGGAAGTCATAGTCGTCGAGGCTGTAAATCCCCGGCGTCACGCTGTCCTCCAGCGCCCACTGGCTGATGCCCTCTTCATCCGTACTGCCGCCTGACGGCGTCTGGTGGTAAGGAATAACCTCATAGCCGCTGAACGGCTGATGCTGCGTGGCGGCATCGGTCAGCACCAGGGTGTGTTTGTCCGCCTCATGGCTGAAGTGATAGGCAATCCCCTCCAGCTCCATCAGGCGGCTGATGAAGTCCAGGCTCGACTCCTGATACTGCACGCAGTAGTCCCACACCCGGTAGCTGCCGGTGAGTTTATCCTCAACGTTGACCTGATGCTCACCCAGCAGGGTTTTCACAATCTGCGGCACCGTCTGGCCCTGGAAAATACGCAGGTTACGGTCGCGCTTCATCGGCCACAGGTCCGGCTCCACCGTCAGCTGGTACACCGCATAGCGGGTGCCCGTCAGCTCAACGGCGCTGACCGCCACGCGGGTAATTTTGCCGTTAACATAGCGGGACGTCAGCAGGTTCTGCGTCGGGATGGTCACCGTGACCGGCTGGCCCAGCAGCTTGCTGCGGTCGATGCGCGCGTCCGTGCCGAGCACGGTCAGCGTCAGCGCGAACGACTCGGACATCGCCTCGCGGCCCGTCAGTTTCCAGAACAGAAGCCCCTCCACCGGGAGCTGAACGGTAATTCGGTTGAGCATAATCTTTATTCCATCTAGCTTATGCGATTCAGAAAAGAGGTTCGCATCTATGCATGAGCGTCATTTATATATCAAAGTGAATGAGTTTTTTCTCTTTTGCCCATTACGTAAATGAGAGAATATATCTTCAGAAACTCCGATATAACAAACAACCCTAAATTCACCCACACATTTGAAATACCAAACACACTTATCAGAAGTGGGAAAAGAGAAACCGAACATCTGAATGAAATGAGACGAAAGACTTCCTGAATAAGGGCAAACTTAATCGCAACATTTTTTCTCTTAAAAAACATCCAGGCCGAAGCAAAAAGAGAAAGCAACAAAAGCAAATCAAATATAAAAAAGAGGGTTACGATAAAGCTGTAACCGCCTCCTGAAATGACATCTGAGTTCCCTGTGAACGCGATGATATCTGAAATGAAGGGGATCCTGTCCTGGCGAAGTGAATTTATAGCGTAAAGCAAGATAGCCAGTACATCCATACATCCCCAGAAATACCATAATTTACTTTTTAAATTCATAATCCTCTTCTCTGACTCCAGGTATCCATTGCCATGATTTACCACTTACTGCCCAGGCATCATCGCTCTCAAGGTATTTCTGATAAATGGATCGTTGTTCTCCGAATCGTCTAATTACAGATTTTTCAGATATCAACGCGCGTGATACTCCGTCCAGGTCTGCGGGTAGTGCTGTCCAGCGCTGGATTTTATCGCGCGACGTATTCATGTAATCTTTACCGTCCGATCCAAACACCCGTCCCTCGTCCCCCATGCTCGTCAGGCGATTAATCGCCATGATCACAACATTTTTTGTGCCATGATAATCATCTTCCACAGTTTTCCAGTAACCCGGTCCGTAGTAAGCGGTCGATGGAATAAATGAATCACGCGTTGGGGCTGGTTTTCCAAATAGAGCGACATTGTTTCGGTAACGTTCGAGGATGTAACTCACGAAAGCTGAGCTGTACATCTTCTCATCTACACAAAACAACTCTCCTGACTCAGAGATGAAAAAGGGATATATGGCTTTTGTCCGTTGACGGTGGTCTGTTAAAACTACTTCTCCTGAGTCAATTAACCGTTCAATTTTACTAAGATTTTGTGCGTAGAGAGGATCAAACACGGCATTAGGATTAAATTCGAAGCGACGTCGCAACGTTAAACCATCAATGCTGTGAAATGGATTTAAAGCACCGCGCACCACAACAAATTCACGTCCTACGTCGCTCCGCGCATAAACAGGAGAGACAATCTTTTCGAATTCCTTTGGATGAAGCCTCTGGCTTCGAAGATCGTACACTTCCATAGTTTCTCCTGTTTATATTTCTACGGATTCACCAGCCAGGTGCCCGGCCTGGTGATATCCAGCGTCTGGCCACGCGTTCTTCCGTTGCCCTGCAGTTCAATCTTCACCTCACCGGCCGGCAGCTTGAGCGATGCATAGCCGTTGGTCGCCGGACGCAGCGCTTTTGGCTCGCCGTTCACTTTCAGCGTTTCGCCGTCGAGGATGCGGATATAGACCAGCGCAACAGGGCTCTCGACAGGCGGCGGAGTCTGCTGGGCCGTCGCCTGCTCGTTAACCTTCGCCGTTTCTGGCTTCACGTCCGGCGTGTTAGCGGCGGTTTCAGTCGGACGCGTCTCTGCCGGTGGCTGTGCAGCCTGCTCGGGAGCATCATTCCCGCTGCTGAACAGCATCGCCCCGGCGACAACGCCCACCAGCACGCCTGCGGCAACCATGCCCGGGATCTTGTAGCGGCGCCAGTCGAGCAGCGAAGCCGGCTGTTCCTCCTCCACCGGTACCAGCATAGTGCCGGGCTTTTTCGCCGTCAGCACGTCGTTGATACCGGCGACCGGCATCTCAATCAGCGCGGCGAACTCGTCGATGGACTGCGGACGGTCCTCCATGTGCAGCGCCAGCGCGCGGTCGATGGCCTGCAGCAGCGGAATGGAATAGCCCTGCGGCATGATTTCCACCAGCGGTTTGCAGGTATCCTGAATCGAGCGCACCACGCTGACCGGCGGCGGAGAACCCACAATCAGGGTACGCAGCACGGCGCCGAGAGCGTAAATATCCGTCCACGGGCCCTGCTCGCTTTCGTTGTCGTCGGTGTACTGCTCGATCGGCGCAAAGCCCGGGCGCAGCATGGTTTCCGTTTCGTCGGAGAGGTTACCGATGGTGCGGCGCGCGGAGCCGAAATCAAGCAGCACCGGCAGGCCGTTATCCTGAATCTGAATGTTATCCAGAGAGATGTCGCGGTGCAGATAGCCTTCGTTGTGGATGGTCTTGATCGCACCGAACAGCATCGGCAGCGTGCGGCGGATCCAGGCCTCGTTGATCAGCTCCGGCTTTTCCTCACGCAGGCGCGAAAGCGTGGTGCCGCTGTAAAACAGCGTCCCCATGTAGGCCGTGTCGTTTTGTACCCAGAAGCGCAGGACGTGCAGCAGGTTCGGGTGGTTAAAGCGCGCCAGCAGACGGGCTTCCTGAATGAAGCTGTTCAGGCCCGCGGAAAACGCTTTGCCAAAGCGCTCGCTGCGCAGCACAAGGGTCATGTCGTCGCCGCGCACGGCGAGCGAGGAAGGCATAAATTCTTTGATAGCGATAGTGCGTTCGAGCTGGTGATCCCACGCGCGATAGACGATGCCAAAACCGCCGCCGCCGATCACCTCTTTGATTTCAAACTCGTTGAAGCGGTACCCGACCGGGAGCGCGTTTGGGACAGTCCGATTGTTATCATTATCCGTCATCTTTTACAGTTCTCTTGATGATTATTACGCGGCAAACTGACAGTGAAACTCGCCCTGCTCGCAGGTGACGTGCAGACGTCGGTACTGCTCGTCGCTGCGGCTGGCGGTAAGTAAGATCTGGCTCATCTGAGGCAGCAGGGTGTTGGTCAGAATAGCATCCACCATGCGGCCGCCGGACTCCACCTCGGTACAGCGCTGAACGATCTGTTCCACCACGCTGTCGTCAAACTCAGAAATAATGCTGTGATTCTCTTCCAGACGACGCTGAATGCGCCTGAGCTGCAGGCGAACAATCTGCCCCAGCATCTCGTCGCTGAGCGGGTAGTACGGCACCACCAGAAGGCGGCCCAGCAGCGCCGGAGGGAAGACCTCCAGCAGCGGCTGGCGCAGCGCGCCGCTTAACGCCTCAGGCTCCGGCATCAGGTCCGGATCGGCGCACATGGCGCTAATCAGCTCGGTGCCGACGTTGGACGTCAGAATAATAATGGTATTGCGGAAATCGATGTGGCGTCCCTCGCCGTCTTCCATCCAGCCTTTATCAAACACCTGGAAAAAGATCTCGTGGACGTCCGGGTGCGCTTTTTCAATTTCGTCCAGCAGCACCACGCTGTAAGGACGGCGGCGCACGGCCTCGGTTAACACGCCGCCTTCACCATACCCTACGTACCCCGGAGGCGCACCTTTTAAGGTGGAAACGGTGTGCGCTTCCTGAAACTCACTCATGTTAATGGTGATGACGTTCTGCTCGCCGCCGTAAAGGGATTCGGCGAGCGCAAGCGCGGTTTCAGTTTTACCGACCCCGGACGGTCCGCAGAGCATAAAAACGCCCACCGGCTTGTTGGGATCGTCCAGCTTCGCCCGCGAGGTTTTCACGCGGCGGGCAATGAGGTCCAGACCGTGACGCTGGCCGATAACGCGCTGGTTGAGCGTGTCTGCCAGGTTAAGCACCGCGTCGATCTCGTTTTTCACCATCCGGCCCAGCGGGATCCCGGTCCAGTCGGAGACCACCGCGGCGACCACGTTTTCATCTACAGCCGCAAACAGCAGCGGTTCATCGCCCTGAAGGGCGTTCAGCGCCTGCTGCTGCTCCGCCAGCTGGCTGCGCAGATCGGCGCTATCTTCATCACCCGCCGCGAACAGCGCCGCGCGCAGGCGAATAATTTCCTGCACCAGGCTGCGTTCTTCTTCCCAGCGCAGGGCCAGGGCTTCGCGTTTTGTTTCATACGCGTCGCGTTCTGCGCGTAACGTCGTCACGCGCTCGGCGTCACCGGCCCCCACGCGCGCTTCGCGTTCAGCAATCTCAATTTCCACGTCCAGCGCGGCAAGGTGGCGCAGGCAGTCTTCGAGCTGCGCAGGTGGCGCGCTCTGGCTGACCGCGACGCGGGCGCAGGCGGTGTCGAGCAGCGCAACGGCTTTGTCCGGCAGCTGACGCGCCGGGATGTAACGATGCGACAGCTTCACCGCCGCGCTGACCGCCTCGTCGAGCAGCAGGACCTGATGGTGCGTCTCCAGCGGCGACACGGTGCTGCGCAGCATCAGAATAGCTTTCGCTTCATCCGGCTCGTGCACCTGCACCGTCTGGAAACGACGGGTCAGCGCCGGGTCTTTCTCAATGTACTTTTTATATTCTGCCCAGGTAGTGGCCCCGATGGTGCGCAGCTGACCGCGCGCCAGGGCTGGCTTCAGCAGGTTCGCCGCATCGCCGGTCCCCTGCTGGCCGCCAGCGCCAATCAGGGTGTGGATCTCATCGATAAACAGAATAATCGGCGTGGCGCTGGACTGGACTTCGTTAATGAGCGCCTGCAGACGGGCTTCAAACTCGCCTTTCATGCCTGCGCCGGCCTGCAGCATGCCGATATCCAGCAGCCACAGCTGAATATTTTGCAGCGGCTCCGGGACGTCGCCGTCGGCGATGCGCAGCGCCAGCCCTTCAACAACGGCGGTTTTGCCGACCCCGGCTTCCCCGGTCAGCAGCGGGTTGTTCTGACGGCGACGCATCAGGATATCCACCATCTGGCGGATCTCCTCGTCGCGCCCAACAACCGGGTCAATCTTCCCTTCGCGGGCGCGGGCGGTCAGGTCCTGGCCGTACTGGGCCAGAGTCCCCTGCGCCGCCGGTACCGTACCCGCCGGTGCGTCTGCGGCGGCAGCGGCCTGCTGCGTCTCTTTGCTGTTGGCGCAAATCGCGTCGAACTGCTCAATCAGCACCTCGACGTTAAGGCGGGTGAACTGCGACGAGATGCTTTTCAGCACGTTGGCCAGGTTCCAGGTTTTCAGCATGCCGATCAGCAAATGGCCGCCGCGAATACGGCTGACGCCAAACTTCAGCGAGCCGAAGACCCAGGCGCGCTCCACGGCGCTGTCGATATGTTCAGAAAGATCGGAAACGGAACTGGCGCCACGCGGAAGGACGTCCAGCGCGGCAACGATATCGCGCGTCAGCTGCTGTTCATCAAGGGCAAAGTGGCGGATAACCTGCTGCAGATCGCCATCCTGCTGCTGCATCAGCTGATGCATCCAGTGCACCAGCTCAACGTACGGGTTGCCGCGCAGCTTGCAGAACGCAGTGGCGCTTTCCAGAGAGGTAAATAACAGCGTATCCAGTTTGCCGAAAAGCACGGCACGGCTAATTTCTGACATGTTAGTTTCCATTAACAATGATTCGGTATACGGAAGGATTACCGCTCTGCGCGATACACCAGATCGCCACGCGGGACAGGCTGCGGCTGAAGGCCCAGCCAGGTGTTATAGCCTAATCGCCCATTGCTGCCGAGCGTGGTGCCCTGCACCGCGTCTTCACGCAGGATCACCCGCGTTTCCCATTCAAACTCCACCCCGGCGTACTGACGCACCCAGTCGCGCAGTTCGGTGACCCAGGCTTCACCCGGCAGAAAACGGTTGTACTCCTCCGCGCTCAGCGGGCCAATTTCGATGCGAAACTTGTGCTGCACGTCGCGGACGGCGACGCCGAGAAAGGCGGATTCCCCCATGCGCGGCATGCGGCGTCCTGCGCCAAGCTGCGCCTGCTCGCGCGTGGAGAGGGGCATCCACTGCGGCACGTTGCTCACCAGCTTAACCGGGGCTTTAAAATAGTTGCTCAGGATCTTCTCCAGCCCCTCCGGATCCCGCCCGTGACGGGTCAGGTGTCCGGCGTGGGTAAATCGCGCATGCGAGCTCAGGCTGCCTTTGTTCATCTGCCCCGGCTGGCCCATGCCAATCAGCGATGCCAGATACCCCTCAAAGCGCCTGTTGTCGGCGCGGTCCAGAGAGACCGCAGGCTGCGCATCCGCCCAGGCGCGGTAAAACAGCAGCGCAAGGCGGTGATGGAACAGATCGGCAAACGCGCTGAGGCTGGTGTCCTGATGATGATAAATACGCTCGCGGGCGTATTCGGTCATGTGGACCGGCAGCGGGCCGTTCGGGCCAAACAGGCCGAAGCTGAGGATAGACACCTCATGCAGCCCGCTTTCTTCGCGCTGGCGTACCTGAGCCAGCGTCGACGGCGCAAAACTCATCGACGGCTGCTGGCCGATGCGCAGCGGCTCAAATTTCGGCAACGGCGCGTGTCCCAGCGGGTAGCGCTCGCCGCCCTGGGCATCAATGCGCCTTAAAAGCTGAAACAGATCGTAGCGCCAGGGCGTCTCACGGACGCCGTGCCAGAACGCGTCCGGCAGCCTGGTCAGGCGATGCACGCGCAGCGGTGCAGTGGCAGCGTCACTCATATCAGCGCCCTTTTACCCATGCGCGGCGCCCAGTAGCCAATCTCGCCGCGCTGCTGACTTTTCAGGGTGAACTCGGTGAAGCTGTTGATAGAGACCAGACGGGCAAAGAGGCGCTCCATCACGCTGCCGAAGAGCCACGGGCTGGCGCCGGAAAAGGCTCGCTCATCGACCGTCAGGGTGATGCCGATCCCGCGGGCGAAAACGACCGGGCCGGGTTCAGGCACGCGGCGGTGAACCGGCTCCAGCACGCAGTGGCGTACCCCCTCCACCTGACGCGCAACGGGCGTTTCTGCCAGATTGGCGTACAGCCCTAACAGCTGGCGCAACGCGGCCGCGCCGTCTTCGTTTTCGCTGTCCATCAGGCTGAGGTAGTTCATCTGCAGCTGGCTGATGAGTCGCCAGGTGCTGAACCCTTCCGCCAGCGCCGGGCGCGGCGGCGTCGGGCCTTTGCGCAGGGTGAGGGATTTCACCGGCATAGAATCGGCCATAATGAACTGCCCGAGCTCCTGCTGCAGCATCAGCGGCAGGTCGCGGCTGGTGCACAGCACCTCGGCAGAGATATAGCGCAGGTTTTCCTGCCACGGGGCGTGCTGTTCATCCACCAGCGAAACAAACACCTCTGAACCGATATAGCCGGTACGGGTGCCGTAGCGCAGGGCGTGCTCGGACAGCACGCGCTGTTCGCGGCGCAGGGAAAAATAGGCCCCGTAGTTGCCCGCATCACCGCTCCAGGTGCTCCAGAATGGACGAAACGTCTGGTCATCGCGCTGGCCGTCCGCGCTGCCATAGATTTTTTTGACCGCGTAAATTTCATAATCCAGAGGACGAATGTTATCGACCACCAGATGGTATTCATGCTGGCCTTCATTCAGCTTCTGACGCGCCGCGACCTTTGGGAAAAGGTTGATGACCGGGGTACAGTGCAGCGCCAGATGGCTGGCATCGACCACGCGCTCCAGCTGTTCATCCGACTTATCCAGAAGGATGAAGATGTCGAAGGCTTTTTCGCCTTCACAGCGTTCGATAAGCGTGCCCAGACCGCTCAGGCTAATGAAGCGGAAGCGGGCCGGAAAGGCGAAATACTCCTGCAGCAGGCGGTAGCCGTCAAAGTTGCGCAGATCGTCAGGAAGCAGCGCCTGTTCAGGCTCAAAGCCCTCCTGGCGCAGCGCGTCCGACGCCAGCAGCTGTCGCTGCGGCTGCGGGCTGACCGTCTGGCAGACGATCCCGGCGTGATGCTCCATCACCAGCTCCAGCAGCTTCAGCGCTTCAATGTCCGGACCGCCGAGGAAAAATTCCAGACGGTCGAAATCCAGGTGTCCGAGGTTTTGCGGGCCGTCGCAGGCGATGCGGATCCTTAAGGCGCTGGCGATCCCCCGCTGGCTCAGCCCCAGCTGCGCCAGCGGCAGATCGGCGGGCACGCCGCCCAGCTCGACCTTATCGATTTTCAGCGGCAGCAGGTTGACCTCGTGCGCCGTGGTATAGCTGCAGGTTACGCCGGTTTTTTTCAGCGCCAGGCTGTCCATCATGGTGCCGCGCGGCACAATGAAGCCCTTGCTCAGGTCGCCCCGGCTGCTGTCGGGCTCAATCTCAGCGATCGCCATCGACGGCGTGGGCGCGAGATAGTTAGGCGCAATCATCTCCAGCAGTCGCTGGGAGAAGCGCGGAAACTCCGCGTCCATTTTCATCTGCACGCGGGAGGTCAGGAAGGCGAAGCCCTCCATCAGACGTTCGGTATACGGGTCCGCCACTTCGATGCCGCGCATGCCCAGCCGTCCGGCGACTTTTGGGTAGCGTTCGGCAAACTCGGCCCCCATTTCGCGCAGATAGGCCAGCTCGCGGTTGTAATATTCGAGCAGTTTACTTTCCATGATTACCCCGCATCTTTCAGTTCAAAATGGCCGTTTTCCAGATCGACATCGGTACGAAACAGAAACTCCAGCGGGTACGGCACACACCACAGACGCCCTTTGATCTCGATGGAGAGCACATTGTGCAGATCCAGCGAGGAGGTATCCGACACGCAGCGGACCTGCAGCCCCTGCGGCAAAATGCGCGGCTCAAAATTGATGATGGCCTCGGTGAGCTTGCGCTGAATGTCGTGCCATTCGATATCCGACATCCTTTTCCCGGCCAGCGGCGCGACGCCGAAGTTGACCACCGAGCGCTTCACGTGCGGCAAGGCGCTCAAGTCGCCGGAGGCATCGTGGTTGATGGTGTTAAACAGCCACTGCAGATCGCGCAGGACGTTGCGCCGCAGGGCGGCGTGGGTGATCAGATTGCTGTTGGCCGACTCGCGTTTTTTTTCCGGGTCGTTATCGGTGAGACGATCCAGCAGCGAGGGCTGCATTTTGTCGCGCGCCCCCACCTTCTCCTGCCTGCTGCGGGCTTGCCAGCCGCTGCGCAGCAGATCGCCTTCGCCAGCGGGATTACTCATCGGCTCCATCCGTCGCAAACGTCACGAGGCTTAATGACAGCAGCGGGTATTCGCTTTGCTCGCTCAGCCAGGCCTTCTGGCCCCTGCCTTCGTAAAGGGTGCCGTCTTCGTCGAGCGGCTGCCATTCGGTGGTGCGGCCCAGCCTGACCGCATCGGTGGCATCGGCAGCAAACGGGTAACGCGCCGGGATCTGACACACCTGCTCCGTACCGTCGGTCAGGCGCACCAGCGCGTGACGCCAGACCAGATCGGTCACGCTGGCGGGCGCCTGGAAACGGATCTCCGCGATGGCGCTGAACGGCAGCCAGAAATAACGACCGTTCACGATGGTTTCGCAGACCGGGCCGAGACGGGCATCGCCGTCCATCAGCCACTCGAAAGCCTGCGTCTCCTCGTTTTCGAGTGTGATGTGACCCGCAGTGGCCTGCGCCTGTTCGAGGGCTTCGAGACGCAGTTCCCGGGCGCGCTCGCCCTCCTCGCTCAGCGCCGCGGCCAGGGTCGTCAGCCACGGCCACTGGGTTTCAGGCATAGCCGGACGCGCCTGTCCCGCCATCACCTGGGCGCGCTGCAGTTCGCCCTGAATGGATTGCTCCAGCAGCGTGACGGTGGGCTTCGCCTGAGGCTTCAGCGCCAGCCAGCTTTTCAACTGGGTCAGCGCGCGCGTCCAGTTGCCGCTGAGGGTTAAAAACTGCACGAACGCGGCGCGGAGGTCCGCATCTGCCGGACGGGCTTTGATTTCAGCTTCAAGGCGCGCCAGCGCATCGCTGAGCGACTCGCCCGCCAGGTGTTGATAGAGCGTATTCATAGACACTCCTTAATTCGCCGCGCGCCATGCGCCAACGGCCGGATCGCGCAGCTGAGGACGCAGGGTGTCAATCAGCACGATATTCAGCGACGTGCCGGGTGCGACCCAGGCGCTCCAGGTTTTTTTCACCGCCGCAATACGCGCCTGCAGTTTTGCATCATCGCTGGCGATTTCACGGGAGATCTCCACCGCTACGGTGCCGTTGCTTTTCCAGCTGTTCAGGGCGCTATCGTAAGGCAGGATCATCCAGCTCTGGTCGCTGTCTGGGGTGCTGAACACCATGCGCTCTTTGTTGACGGAGGTGATCAGCGCGTTTTCAGGATCGGCGCTTTGATTCAGACCCGCCACCGGGAAGCCATGAATGTAGGTCACCGCCATCTCTTTCTGTCCACCGTTGCGGGACTGCGAAACCACGGTGTGTCCGCTCAGCCAGCTGCCGTTACCGCAGCGGGTGGTGTCAGAATCCGGAATAAAGAGCGCCGGAGCGGAAGCGCCCCCTTCCCAGAAGGTGCGCAGGTGGCAGCCGTCCTGCAGGGTAAATTCCTGCCACGGCGTGCGGTCAGCCGCGACGGTGCGGGAAGCCACGTTCTGGTCCGGCGGCAGCAGCGCGCCGCTGGCTGGGGTTGCGGTGACGGTCGCAGCAGGCGCGGCCTGCTCCTGTTTCACCACCAGCGCCCAGTCCTGCGCTTTGCCTGCCGTACCCTGCGCCAGCGTGGTACCCGCCGGATCGTTGAGCGTCCAGCTAAGCTTATTCACTTTGCTGCACTGGTGTTCCAGCAGGGAGCCAAGACGCGGCACAAAATTCTCCAGCACGGAGACGTCTTTCTTACCATTCGCCACAATGCGCAGCGCCACCTCAGGCTTACACCAGCTCTGCGGCGTGTTGTCTTTGATGTTGTCGATCCAGATATCCAGCTTCTGCGCAGGAGACTGCACGATGCGGAAATTCTCAGCCTGCGCGGTGGAGGTGACCGCCAGAAGTGCCAAACCCGATAGCCAAAGTTTCATATCGTTCCTTGTGTGTCTAATCAGTTCCGCAGGGAAGAAATTGTGCTGCGTCAGAGAGGGTGTGCAGCAAAGTGGTGTCCTGAGGGTTGCCCATCCATACCGCCAGGGCAGTATAGTTATCCTGAGCATTCCCCTCCTGTTCGCCATTCTTTTGAATGATTTGGTTCATTAAGGTCAGCCACTCCTGCGGCGTATTGACCATATGCAGCGACTGCTTCATTTGCTCTTCGCTAACGCCGTGCCAGAACCCGTCGGTGCAGAGTAAGAATGCATCGCCGTCTTCAACCTGCACCACGTCGCTGTAGCTCGCTTCCGGCCCGCCGTTTTCAATCCCCAGCGCGAGGTACAGCAGATTGCTGTTGAGATCGTCGGTCTGGTGCCCGGCGTCTTTCATCTGCTGCACCAGGCTGTGGTCGGTGGTCACATGCCACAGCCATCCCCGGCGAAACAGGTACAGGCGGCTGTCTCCGGCGTGCGCCCAGTAGGCCAGACCGTAATCACGGTCAATGAACAGGCTGACCAGCGTCGTGCCCATCCGGCGATAGTCCTGAACGGCCTGCTGTTCGCTGAGGATGGTGCGGTTCGCCGTCTGCACGTAGTCGCGGATATGCTGCGCATTAAGATGTTTGTCGCCATCGAAGCGGGAGATAATGCTGTTGCGGGCCAGCTCTGCAGCCACCTCACCGCCCGGCAGGCCCGCGATGCCGTCGCAGACGACAAAGCATGCTGAACGTTCCCCTATGGTTTCTCCCGTCTGATCCTGGTTGCTGGCGCGCGTCCCCTGGCGGGAGAGAGAAGCCGTTGCGATATTCATTTGTCTTCCGATCCGCTCTGTGAGTCTTTGTACTGATTTACCTCCATGTCGTACGCGTGAAGGAAGGCCTCGCCGAACAGGGTATGGAAGTCATCCTCAATCTCGCCAGCCGTCTCGCCATAGCTGCGAACAAAATAGTCCCACAGGGCGGCTTTGCGGCTGCCCGGCAGCGCCAGACGAGAGGTCATCCCATTCTGCTTCGCCTGCTCTTCCAGCTGTTCCGGGTTAAAGGACTGCAGCATCGCGGCAATGATGGCGCGGATACCGGAGATCATGCCCAGCTGGTGCGCCTGCAGATCGATAAGCGCGTCGCGCACGGATTTGGTCGGCGGCATAAAGCCCGGCATCGGGGTGCCGAACATCTGGATCAGCACGGTTTTGCCGGTCGGCAACAGCTTGAACGGGTTGTTGGCATCGTCCAGCACCATGGTCATATCGGCCTTCACGCCACGCTTGAGAATGGAACGCGAGGAGAGCAGCGCCACGGTCCCCTGAGAGAACATACCGAGGATTTGCCCGAGCTGTCGCATATTTTCCCGGTCAAACTGCGGGACGGGCTGCATTTCGCTCAGCCCCATGCCTTCCAGCAGCGCCTCCAGCAGCTCGCCCTGCAGCACTTCGCCCTTCTCACCGCTATTCGCCGTAGCGGTTGGGGCGGCGGCGTTATTGACTGGGTCGATGCGCAGACGGCCCTTCGGGGCCTGAGCGCTGCTGCGCGCAACGGCCTGTGGCGTAGGCATGGTGAAGCCTGCGTAATCCGGTCGCGCGGGCTCTTCTTCAGCACGCGGTTCTTCCTGCGGCTCAGGGGCGAACAGCGGAGAATCGGCCAGCACGTCCTCTTCCTGCTCGGGTTCCGGCACTGGCGCAGGCTTTTCGGTAAGAATGTCATCCGGATGGGTTAATGGGGCGCCGCCCATCAGCCCGAGCGGGTCGTCATTACGCGCGGCTGGCGCGCTGGCCTTACCGCCAAACAGGGCCAGCGGATCGAGTTCGTCCGTCGCCTCGTCTTCTTGCTTAGCGGGGGTCGTCTCGCCCGGCGGCACCAGCGTTGACGGGGTGACGTCGTCAAAAATACTCTCTTTTTTGAACAACGCTTCGTCGCTGAACAGCGTGTCCGGGTCAACGTTCTTACGCTCGAGCTTTGGATCGCTGTCGTTAAACATCGCCAGCGGATCTTCAGCGTTACGCTCCGGGGCCGCAGGCTGGGAGAACGGATCGTGCGATGCAGCAGGCTGCGGTTTTGTACGGTTGCTGGAGATGCTGTCGGAGATGGAGAACTCCTGCATCAGGCTATCCCAGATCTCCGTTGGCACGGCGGTTGGCTCGGCCTTCCCGCGCGGTGCGGCGCTCGCCGGCTTCGGTTGCGCAGCGGGCGCGGGTGCGGCTGCCGGACGCGCCTGCTGATGCATACTGGCCGCCATACGGCTCACGGGCTGCGTATCGTGGATCAGTTCGGACACTTCGATACGGTAGTCATCAATACCGAGAATGTCGCCATCCTGCAGCTCAACCTGACGTCCCCGCTCCAGCGGAATGTCATTTAATACCACGCGGGTGACGCTGCCACGGTTGGTCACGCGGCATTCGCCCTGGGCGTCAACGTGAACAATGGCCTGCAGACGAGAGATGGTGCGGTCATTGTCCGGCAACACCAGATTGTTATCCGTACCGCGCCCAATGGTGCCGCCCGGGGCGTAAAAATCACAGCTGCTTTGCGGCGGCTGATGACCGGGTTTCGTAGAAATAATCGTGAATCGCATGGCGTATTCCTGCTGGTATGATTAGCGCTCAAACGCTGCCGCTCTCGGAGCGAGAACGGCGGCGTTTGGGGGCCGATTCCATCTGTTCTATTCTGGCGTTTTGAGCGGACGAATCGCTTCGCTATTGGCGATTAAGCTGCACTTTAAAACCTGATATTGACCCAGTTCGGTACCGCCTACTTTCTCTTTCAGTAAAGAAACAATCACCTTGTCAGCTTTTTCAAAATTCTCAGCAGGGAGATTGCTTGCTTCCAGCCATGCGGCTGCACTGGCCTCTGCATCATCTTTGAGACTTTTACTGTCCGCAATCTTACTGATGCATCGATTTTGCACCCAGTTTTCAAAGATTTGTTGCTGAGAAAAAGCGCTAACATCAGGCAGGGTTTGGGCATAAACAGCAGGGGCATTTATAGCCAGGATCAGCAGTAATAAACGTTTCATTTCAGGCTCCAGAATGTTGCGTTGGTCGGAATAAATGAACCATTACCCGGTGAGCCCAGAAAATGGCAATCATCAGAGCAAATATTTCCATTCCAGAGTGTGACATGCCCGGTAGCGTCGCTCCAGCCGTGCCCGGTGAAGATGATAATGCCCTGTTTGCCTGCAAATTGCGCAGGAGTGGGAGAAGAGACAGACATATCGGCATTGCCCAGTACCGTGGGTAGAAATGAAATCATATCTTTAACGCGGAACATATAGCGCTTTTTGTCGTTTCCGGTCACTGTCGCATATTTACTGTTAGAAGGAATCGGAATGCCACAGTAATTTAAAACGTAGCTCATACGAATTGGGCAGGCATTTTTAAAAATACCGGCGTCGATATTATGCTGAACTTTTCCACCCAACAATTTGCCAACCTGTTCTACGCTTATGTTCACTTCTCTGAATCTGTTCCAGGCGGCACCAAAAGCAGGACGCATTTGAGACATCTTGTTTCTCCTTGATAAGAAGCTCAGGATGGGGCTGTCGCTCTCGGGGCGAGAACGGCGACGTTTGGGGTTAAAACATTCTATTCAGTCTGCGTAAGCTTAAACTGGCCTGAAGGACCTTCTTGTAAGGTGAAACGGGCCGCATAGCGAATAGAATCGTTTTTTTCTGACACTTTCAAGGCAACATCATATTCTCCGGCTTGCCACGCAATCCCCTTCCACTGGTGACACTGCTGGGTCGTTAACGTCACCTCGGGGCTAAACGTTGACGGCGGCGATATCGCTTTCCATTCATTTCCCGCGCGTATCATTATGGTGGGCGAATGGCTGGTGACAGGCGCGTCTAACCCGGAATTAGCAGGGATAGCAAAGCAGGGTTCATTATTTTTCAGCGTAACCGAAAGCGACTGATATTGTCCTGGATGAGACAAACAGGCGCTGACCATCAACGTGACTGCAAACACACCGAATAACTTTTGCATAATCATGCCCGCCAATCCTGAGGGCTCTTGAGGTTGATAATGACCGGGGAAAACTCCCCGGCCACATACGCAATTACGCTTCTTTGTTTTCTTTGATGTTCCAGCCAGCGCTGCTTTCAGCACCTTTACCACCCGACGTGGTCTGCTCCCAGTACTGCTGTTTCACTTTCGCAGCCTGGAATGCATAGGTCACACCAACGGTGTCGCCGTTGTCAGCACCGGTGTACTGAACAGAGGTCACCAGCACATCTTCCAGCGTGATGCGGGAGTATTCCACCTGCTGGCCGCCGGCTTTACAGACGGACAGCTCAACTTTAGTCAGGTGTTTACCGCTGGCGCAGTGTTTCAGGATAGCGGTGGTGGATTTGTCGATCAGCGCGTTAACGTGCAGGTCGTTAAAGTTAACTTTACCGGCACCGCCGCCACCGCCAACGCTCATATTACCTGGCTGGGAAGCGCCCCAGGAGAAGGAGGTAATATCAGTCCAGCCGGTGTGGTTAGAATCTTTAGATTCGCCCGTAACACCCTCGACCTTCAGAAACATATCAATAGCCATAATATCTACTCTTCGTGGATGAACAATATTGCTTTCGAAAAAGCACTTATATGGCAAACAGGAAAGCATGGGGCTGAATAAAACCGTCCATATTTTACCTCTGCCTCTAGCCTGTCGAATTCGTACTTCGTACAGACTCTTCAGAGTGCCTGCAATTGCAACCACCCTAAATTATGGTTAGTCACACCTCATGGTAACTAAGCGCTAGACAATCATTCACTGCATCATCTAGAATATTTTCAACCGTCTATCATTCATATAAGGCAACATAAAATGAAGAAAATAATGTTATTAATACTGACAGTCGTATTTTTAGTTATCGCAATTTTCACAACTGTAGATCTTTTCCAATCAGCCTGGTATGTATTTTCATTAGAAAAAATCACTACAACTTCTGCAGGCTTACTTTTTGGGAAATTGGTTTTTTTGCTGATCATCCTTTTGGCATCTTACTTCTCACTAAAGTCCTTGCGCAAATCAAAGTCTTGACTTTAATTTTTCCGCAAAATAGTAAATAGCGATAGATGCAGCTAAAAGAATGATTAATAGAACTGTATTTATCGTTATTTCTAAGGTGGTTACCGACCAATCAAAAACAAAAATATAATAGCTAAGAGTTGAGAAAAAAAGCATAAATGAGACAATAAGCATGAGATAGACTATAACGTACTTTGATGCTCTTTCAAACACGAGTAGCTCCTGCTAAAAATCGGCTAAAAATCTCTTTATCTATAGCACCATGACTTTGTTGGAAATTTATAGCTTCAATAAATGGCTTAACATTATCTTCAACGAGAAAATATAATAAATCTAAATCACCCGCACCACGCAACTCATAGTAAATATCTTTGTTTAATTTTAACAGATCGTATGAGGTATATACTGAGCGAGAAATTGAAGCACCCACACTTAACACACCAGTAAGCCCTGCAGAAACAAGAAATCGCGGAACAATTTTTGAAACGAATAGCGTAATTAATTCATTTACGAAAACCATTTTAAAGGCTATACCACCTACTTGCGACCCACCTACTTTTAGGAGGAGCTCCTTAGATTGCTCTTCAGATAAACCAGACAGATAACGTTTGACCACTGTATTGATTAACCGACGCACATCTTCTGATGTAAGCCCTTTTTTGATTAGCGTTAACAACCTAATTTTATCTGTTTCATTTCGCCACCTATGGTCAGTATCCAGAAAATCTTTGGTTAACATCCATAAGTCTTCTGGGATTGACATAAAACCATCGACCGCGCTGCGAGCGAAAATTTCTGGACCACTCTGTTTACGCGTATCAAAAATCTTCAACATGCCATCTGCAATTTCTTTTGATGAACTCGTTCCCAATGTTGATTCCTCCTGAAGTTAATGAGCATCGATGGTTTTCTATATGAATTATGCCAATGTAGTTAACTTTGCCGGCCCAATGGGCCGGCTACACTCATCACGCGTCTTTCGTCTTCAGCGACGGCAGTTTAGAAACCAGACGCAGGGAAACGGTCAGACCTTCCAGCTGGTAGTGAGGACGCAGGAAGAACTTCGCGGCGTAGTAGCCCGGGTTATCTTCAATCTCCTGCACCTGCACTTCCGCAGCGGCCAGCGGTTTACGGGACTTGGTCTCCTGAGAGGAGTTCGCCGGGTCACCGTCGACGTAGTTCATGACCCAGTCGTTCAGCCAGCGCTCCATCTCTTCGCGCTCGCGGAAGGAGCCGATTTTGTCGCGCACGATGCACTTCAGGTAATGGGCAAAGCGGCAGCAGGCGAACAGGTACGGCAGACGAGAGGCCAGACGCGCGTTGGCGGTGGCATCCGGGTCGTGGTACTCGGCCGGCTTCTGCAGCGACTGCGCGCCGATGAAGGCGGCAAAGTCGGAGTTTTTGCGGTGAACCAGCGGCATAAAGCCGTTTTTCGCCAGCTCGGCTTCACGACGATCGCTGATGGCGATCTCGGTCGGGCACTTCATGTCCACGCCGCCGTCATCGCTCGGGAAGGTGTGGCACGGCAGGTTTTCCACCGCCCCGCCGGACTCCACGCCGCGAATCGAGGTGCACCAGCCGTACTCTTTGAAGGAACGGTTGATGTTGGCGGCCATCGCGTACGCGGCGTTCGCCCAGGAGTAGCTGTTGTGGTTCGCGCCGTCGGTCTGCTCTTCAAAGTCAAAGCTGTCCACCGGGTTGGTGCGAATGCCGTACGGCAGGCGCGACAGGAAGCGCGGCATCACCAGCCCCAGATAGCGGGCATCTTCGGATTCACGCAGCGAACGCCAGGCGGCGTATTCGGTGTTCTGGAAGATCTTGGTCAGGTCGCGCGGGTTAGCCAGCTCCTGCCAGGACTCCATCTGCATCACGCCCGGTGCGGTACCGGTGATAAACGGACAGTGCGCCGCAGAGCCGATGCGCGCCATTTCACCCAGCAGCTCAACGTCCTGCGGGCTGTGGTCGAAGTAGTAGTCGCCGACGATGCAGCCAAACGGCTCGCCGCCGAACTGACCGTACTCCTGCTCGTAGATTTTCTTGAAGATCGGGCTCTGGTCCCAGCCCACGCCCTTGAAGCGCTTCAGGGTGCGGCCCAGCTCCTGCTTGGAGATGCTCATAAAGCGGATCTTCAGCATCTCGTCAGTTTCAGTGTTGTTCACCAGGTAGCTCAGACCGCGCCAGGCGCTCTCCAGCTTCTGAAACTCGTCGTGGTGAATGATCTGATTCACCTGCTGCGACAGCTGCTCGTCAATACCGGCGATCAGGTTCTGAATGGTGCGGTAGGTGTCGTTGGAGAAAGTGACGGTGTTTTCCAGCGCCTGCTGCGCCAGCGTTTTAACCGCGCTTTCTACGGCTGAACGGGCCTGATCGGTTTTTGGGCGGAACTCTTTGTTCAGCAGCGCGCTGAATTCATCCTGGCTGAACGCCTGACCCGCCTGCTGCTCGTGTTGTTGAGTCTGGTTGCTCATCGATTATTCCTCGCTACCTTTCGCGCTTTCGTCATTTTTTGGCAACTGGCTCAGGGACTTGAGCAGCGTCGGATCCTGCAGAATTTTAGCGATCAGCTCTTCCGCACCGTTTTTGCCGTCCATATAGGTCAGCAGGTTGGAGAGCTGGGTACGCGCTTCCAGCAGCTTATTCAGCGGCTCGACCTTGCGGGCCACCGCATCCGGCAGGAAGTCGTCCATGCTGTCAAAGGTCAGATCCACGTTGAGCTTGCCTTCGCCGGTCAGGGTGTTATCCACCTGGAACGCCACGCGCGGCTTAAGCGCCTTCATGCGTTCGTCAAAGTTGTCGATGTCGATTTCGAGGAATTTACGCTCGTCGACGGCCGGCAGATTTTCAACCGGTTTGCCGACCAGATCGGCCATGACGCCCATCACAAACGGCAGCTGAATCTTACGTTCTGCACCGTAGATCTCTACGTCGTACTCGATCTGCACGCGGGGGGCACGGTTACGTGCGATGAATTTCTGCCCACTGTTACTCATTGCCATGATGTTCTCCATCAAAGATGCGCGGTGAAGGTGAAACGGCAGGCTCCATGCCTGTCGTCATAATGCCTGGACGCGTTATTCGCGGCGCCCAAAGATGTTTTCAAGTTGGTTAACGCCGTCTGGCGCCAGGTCGCGAATAATGTCCATAAAGTTGAGTTCTGACAGCCGCTGCACCCGTTCAATCATCAGCGGTGCGGGGTGGCTCGGTTCGTACTGCGCAAAATACTGCTTCGCTTTTTCCAGCATCAGCTGCGCGTCGGCGCGGCTGGTGATCTGCACGCTGCGCCAGTCGGTGACCGACTGAACGGGCTGCGCTGCCGTCGACTGCTGCTCGGCCTGGGGTTCTGCCTGCGCCTCGCGGTTCGGCAGCAGCTTGCTGATGTCGGTTACCTGACACGCGCTGGCGACCAGTCCGACGGTTTTCAGCAGCTGTTCCATCTCGGGCACGCCGCTTTCACCGAGATGCCCGGTGAGAAGCTCGCGAATCGCCAGCAGACGTTCGTTAATGACGATAACCGCGGCGGTGCCGGGCTGGTCGCCGCGGGCCAGCTCGTCAATCAGCCGTGGACGGCCGCCGGGATAGTCCGGACATTCCGTCTTGCTGCCGTCCAGCAGGGCCTGGGCATCCCGGAGCGAAATTTCATCGCCGTTTGAACGCAGCAGCGAGGCGTTACGCACGGCGACGGTGAGGTCGGACTTATCGCTCAGCCCTGCCAGGGCGTTAATGCGATAGAACGGATCGGTTTCGCCATACTCTTCCAGCAGCGGATAGAGCGGCTCCCAGTAGCGGGCGATCGCCTCCTGCACCAGCAATAATCCGTCCGCGTAGCCCGCAAGCCCGCGGCGGCGCGTCCAGGCATGGGTTAACGCCAGCAGGACGCGAAGATCTTTGGTGCGGGTCAGCAGGCTGGTGGCGTATTTTTCCACCGTGTTCCAGTCAGCGGGCTCTGCCGGGATAATGGTGTCGCCAAACTGCTGTTCCGCTTTGCCCTGACTGGCCTGATTCATGATCTGGAAGTCGGCGTCGTACTCCAGGTTTTCGCCGCAGGGTTTTTCGGGGCTTATTGGCGCGAGAAATTCTTCGATATTCATGAGATCCCTGCTTATTCAAACATGGGCGGATAAAGACCGTGACGCCCCGGACGGGCGCCCCCTGCCGGGTCGAACAGCAGGGTGAAAAGCTGCCCGGTAAAGTTACCGCTGTGCACGTGGGTGTACAGCGGGTAGCCGTCGCAGCGGTTGGTCCACCAGTAGCTGGTCTGGCGCAGCGGATCAAAACACTCAGCCGCCTGAGGCCAGCCCAGCGTGCTCTGGCCGTCCTCGTCATAGCCAATCACATCAAGGATGTCGGAACGCTTTTGCGGCTCGACGGGCTGCGGCGCAGGGATGGTCATCAGCATCTCATCCAGCTGCGAGGCGGAAAAACTGTTGCGCACCGCATGCAGCCCCAGGCGCCCAATCTGCTGGTACCAGCTTTCGGCCTGGCTGAGCAGGCTGGTCGACCACTCTGACGGGGCGAAGCTCAGCTGAAGGCAAACCGGGTACTGGCGGCCAACGCTGTCGCGGCCCGGCAGCAGGCAGCCCATCTGGATCATCTGGCTGCCGAGCATGGGCGGTACCACAAAATTCCAGACTGGCGCTTTGTGAAACTGGCGCTCGCCGCTGCGCTGCTCTTCCTGCTGCCAGGCCAGCAGACCGACCTGGAACCAGTGTGACCACTGGCGCTGTAAAGTGTCAGGAAAGCGACGCTGCAAAAAATCTCCGGCGCTGGGTAACTTGCCATACCAGCTGTAGCGGTTCATCGCAGGGGTATTCGTCATACGGCTGTCCTTGCGGTTATGGGCATGAGAAACGGGGAAGCTGGAACGGGTTACGAATGCTGTTAGGCGCAAACTCCAGCGTGACCTGATGTCCGTCGACGTTGAAGGTGGCCTGACGGCTCAGGCTACCCGCGCCCGGGCTGGTGCTCGCTTTATCAAAGAAGCGGTTGAGCGCCCAGGCGCCGTTGGTGACCAGCGTCGCCGTGCTGCCGTTCGCCAGCCCCAGCTGCATGCGTACCTGGTTGGTGCCGCCCGGCCCCGGCCAGTTCATGATCTGCACGGCCTGCGGGCCGTGGCTGTAGCGCAGCAGCTGGCCGTCGACGTCCAGCGTCAGGTTCAGAATGGAGTTATCCATTCGCACGGTGCGAACCGTCACCTTGAAGGACGGCGTCGTGGCGCCATTAGCAAAGAAAGCGTCGCGAATCGACTGGGCCTGCTGGAACGGTCTCAGCAGCCCTTCGCTTCCCGGCAGCGTTTTACCGTCGATGCCCGGCATAAAGCGCCAGTTTGCCTGCGTGGTATCCACTTTATTGGTCAGATTGTCGCGGAAGAAAGCGTCCATCAGCCCGGTTCCCGGCGCAAACATGCGCGCGAGATCGTCAGGGGTGACCTCGGTGCTGGCGCTGCGCACCAGCGGGTAACGGCCGGCGATCGCCTGACGGCAGAATCCTCCCACCTCAACGTTAATACGCTTCCGCACGTTTTCGAGGTCGCGGCGCTGGGTATCGCTGCTGGCGCCCACCGCCATATTGCTGAACATGGTTTGTAGCCCGCCCGGCAGGCGACCGGCGCTGGCCTGCAGGCGGCTGATCGCCTCTCCGCCCGGTGCCGGCATACCGCTGTTGGCCGCGTCCTGAACCGCTGTCAGGTAGCGATAGAGCTCATCCACCTGCTTGAGAAAATCATCAAACACGATGGTCTTCCCGCCCTTCTCCAGCGGCTGCGCCAGCTCAATCATCGGTGCGTAGTGGTCGGTGACCAGCTGTTCCGGCGCCTGGGTAACCACGGCGGCCTGGGCCGGCGCAGCGTCATTGTTGCTGAACAGCGCTTCCAGCGTGCGGGTGGCGCGGTTGCTCTGATCCTGCGCTTTGCCCGCATCTTCCGGCGCTGGCGCATTGCGCGACAGCGTCAGGACCTGGCTCAGGTTCTGCACCAGACGGCGCAGCGGCGAGTTTGCGCCGGAGAGCAGGCGCGCGGTGTTGATGCGCTGGGAGAGATCGGCGCTGTTATTGAGCTGAATGTCGGCGAGGAAGCGATCCCAGTTCGCGATAAAGTCGCGCATGTAGAGCTGGCGCACGGCGTTATCGATCTGCTGTTTATCCTCCTGCGCCGTCGCGGCCCCCAGTACCCAGGCGTCGTCCTCGTGCAGGGCGGTGGTTACGCTGTCAATCTGGCCGTTAAAGCTTTTCCAATAACCGTCCGGGGTATACAGACCCGGCACGCCTTCGCTCACCGGTTTGCCGCTTTTGCGGGAAAACACCAGCTCGCTCTGCGGTCCGCCCAGGTCGGAAAGGGAGACCGGCTTGAGGTTGTCATCATGCTCCAGCAGGCGTTTGAGGCGACCGTATACGCGCGTGGAGAGCGGCTGCTGATTGATCATCGCTCTTTCGCGGGCCACCAGGGATTCATCCTGCGCGTACGGCGAGGCCTGAATTTTCGGTTCCAGCAGCTGCGTCAGGTGCCATTCAAGCTGCTGCAGCTGCGCCTTCGTGACGTTCTGCGGAAGATTTCGCTGCAGGTTGAGCATCACCCACGAATGCAGGAATTTGCCGTCGTAGTGCTTCGGCTGATACAGCATCTGATAGGCTTTCAGCGCTTCATAGCTGTATTCCACGTCGCTGCCGTTGTCGTTGCGCAGCCAGGTGGTGATGTGCATGGCAACGGCAGGCAACAGCATCTGATCCAGCGCTTTCTGGTACAGCGACTGCGAGGCATCGCTGACGTCATCTCCGCGGTAGAGCCCCATACGGCGGGATACGGGCGGATCGTTCACATCAAACGCGTCGCTTTTCGGCAGATCCACCAGACCGTTCAGCAGCGGCAGCAGATCGAACAGGTCACGCTGGGTCTGGTTCTGCAGCGACTTGCTCTGCTGGTCCAGCAGCGGCACCTTCGCATCCACCTCTTCCAGATAGGCCTTGTTTTTGGCATAGCTGGTCAGCCACAGACCGCCGAGGATAACCAGCAGGGCCAGCAGCGCCGCGTAGCCGGACCAGATCACCGCCCGGTTGCGCAGCTCCCACCAGCGGTTTTCGCCCGCGATCCCGGCTTCCTGGAAGATGACGTTTTGCAGCAGGTTCTTAATGAAGAAACTCTGACCTTTTGCCCCCGGGATCGGCGCTTCTTTGCTGACCGAATCCCAGTTATCCGCCTCTCCCCCTTCCGGCAGCGACAGCGCGCGGTTCAGTTCGCCCATCACGCGGTCGAACGGCATGCCTTCCTGAGTCCCGCTGGCGAAGTAGATCCCGCGCGGAGAGAACTCGGTTTCGAAGTTGGAGCGGGCGAAGACCGTGCTCAGGTAATCCGCCAGCAGCGGACGCAGCGCGGCGAACTCCTGCGGGAAGAGATACGCTTCGGCGCGGGTTTTCGCGTCGTGCTCTTTCAGCATGGTTTCCGGCAGCCCGGCATCGAGGCGCTGCTGCAGCAGAGAAAACTCCTGCTGGAAGTTGCCCATCAGGTCGTAATCGGCGTGTTTGGTTTGCTCCCACGGCAGGGTAAAGCCCCAGATCTGGTCGCGCTGCGCTTTGTCGTAGTCGGCAAACCAGGCGCGGAAGCCTTTAAGCAGGTCGGCCTTGGTCACCATCACGTAGACAGGGAAGCGAATACCCAGCTGTTCATGCAGCTCGGACAGACGCTGGCGCAGGTTCACCGCCTGCTGGCGGGACGCCTCGGCGGACTGGGTGAGCAGGTCAGAAATGCTGATGGTGATGATGACGCCGTTGATCGGCTGGCGGCGGCGATACTTACGCAACAGGTTGATGAACTCCAGCCATTCGCCGGCGTCCTGTACCTGCTCGCTCTCCTGGGTGGTATAGCGGCCCGCCGTGTCCAGCAGCACCGCCTCATTGGTAAACCACCAGTCGCAGTTACGCGTGCCGCCAATGCCCCGCAGCGCGGTCTTACCGAAGCGATCGGCCAGCGGGAACTGCAGCCCGGAGTTAACCAGCGCCGTGGTTTTACCGGAGCCCGGCGCGCCGATAATGACGTACCACGGCAGCTGATAGAGATATTGCGTGCTGAAGCGCTGCGTCCATTGGGCGCCCTGGCCCGCTTTGCTGAAGTGCGCTTTTTTCAGCATCTGCGCGGCTTCATCAAAGCGGCTGGCGAGGATCTGCTCCTCGCTGTTCAGCCGCTTCTGCGGATCCGCCGCTTCCGGGCTGGCGGTGTTCTCCTTGAGCTTGTCCATCAGCTTGCGGTTAAGCCAGGCATTGTACAGGCGCGGCAGAATGTGGCCCTGCGCCCAGAGCAGATAGACCACGGCGATGCTGATAATGCGGTTCTGTTCAGACTCAAGCGGTCGGGTGTCCACGATGGACAACAGGGGACCAATCATCCAGATCACCGCCGCAAGCGCCGTTACGCCGAGGAAGCTCCACAGAATGCGGTTGGTCAAGATGGAAAGAAGTGTAGTCAGCATTCCTTAGTTTCCTTGCGGCAATCCGTTCAGCTCGGCCTGAGTGTTTTCAGGCGACACCAGCAGAGTAATTTCCACACGGCGGTTACGGGCGCGGTTTTCAGGCGTCGTGTTCGGCGCCACCGGGTTAATCTCGCCCCGCCCTTCCGCTTTCACGCGGCCAGGCTGAGAGAGGCTTCCCTGCAGCATTTTCTGTACCGAGCGGGCGCGTTCCAGAGAGAGTTCATAGTTCGAGGCAAAGCGCGCGCTGCGGATCGGCACGTTGTCGCTGTAGCCCACCACCAGAATTTTGCCGCTGACGTTATTCATCGCCTGCGCAATGCGGTTGATGACCGGTTCATAGCGGTCACGCACGACGGTAGAGGCAGAGGCAAACAGCCCGTCGCCTTTCAGGATAACGACGCTGCGATCCGCTTCGTCTTTCACCGCCACCAGGCCAGCCTCGATTTCAGGCTTCAGGAAACCGCGCAGGTTCAGCACCGCCGGTAGCTGACGGGCCGGTTGCTGAATAGTGGTTTCCGGCAGCTGGGACTGGTAAATCTTCGCCAGCACCGGGTTGGTGCTGTCGCCAAGACGCCAGTTAAGCACGATATAGAAGAGACAGGCGATAAACCCGGCCAGCGCCACGCAGGCCCACAGGGGAACCATCGGCCGCCAGAGCTTACGCAGCACGGGACGATCTTCCGGATGGGGAGAAAGCGGCGGCGGATAGCTGCCGCGCACGCCGCGGATCATCTGCCACAGCCGCTGCTTGATGGTTTCAAGCTGGGTGCGGCCATTATCCAGTACCCGATAGCGTCCTTCGAAGCCCAGCAGCAGGCAGTAGTTGATCATCTCCAGCAGCAGAATATGCTCGCGCGGGTTCTGCGACAGGCGCGCCAGCAGCTGGAAGAACTTCTCACCGCCCCAGGTTTCGTTATGGAAGGTCACCAGCAGACCGTTGCTTGACCAGACGCCGCTGCTGCCCCAGGGGGTGAGCGCGGCGGCCTCATCGAGCGCCGTACACAGGCAGTAACGCGCCCCGACGATCACTTCGTAGGGCAGCCCCGCCTGCTGGCAGCGGACTTCGAAACGGCGAATCTCATCGATCAGGCGCTGGCGTAACGCCACCTGATCGTCATGGGAGACCGAATGACGGATCTGCGGAATCGCGTTGAGCAGCGGATTGGCGGCCGCCACCAGCTGATTGTTGCTACTGGCCCCGGTAAACGCGGCATCACTGCCGGTGTCCTGTCGTTCCTGCATATTAAGCGCTCGCTTTATTATTCTGTCGGGCTACGGATGGCCCAAAACTCCATATCCAGCCCCGGGAACTCCCCTGCAAGATGCAGGGCGAATGCGCCGGACTTATCCATCTCGTGCCACAGCTCGCTGCCCTTCTCCAGTTCAAAGTAGCTGTAGCCGGCATGCCACGGGATCTGCGGCGGCGCGACCGGCATGGCGCGCAGCATAATGCCCGGCAGCTGAAGCTGAACCAGATCGCGGATTTTCGAGACCGGCGCGACCTTCATCTGCGCCGGGAAATGGGTTTGCAGATGTTCGCCTGGCACATTGGCTTTTACCGCCAGCACGAAGCCGAACTCGCGCACCATGCTGGTTTCAGGCACCGTAGCGATGTTCAGGCCATGGGAGCGTTCGTTCAGCGGCAGCTGAATCGCGTGGTCTTCCATCACCAGCGACAGCCCCTGACGCAGCATCAGCATCAGTTTGCTGAAGCAGTTTGCCAGATCGTCATGATCGTAAATCGGCAGCACGCTTTCGGCGGTACGCTGCGACGTCCAGGTGGCTAGCTCGGTCGCAAACGGCAGCCAGCTGCGCCAGAGCGTTTCGGGATGCAGCAGCGGGAGGGTTTTTAAATGAGATACTTCGCCCAGATGACGGTTAACCAGCGACAGCAGCGTGAACTCAATTAGTTCGGAGGTGTTAAAGCGGCCAGGCTGGCGCAGACGACCGCCAATTTGCTGGCTGCGCTGCACCAGCAGACCGTGCAGATCGTTGATCATGCTGTAGATCTGCGGGCTGTTGTTGGCGTTGAGCATCGGCGGGATGTAGCTGTTGTCGAGCCGCACGTGGTTGTCGTTACGTTTCTCCGTCACAAACGCCACGCCGATGGCGGTCCATTCCGCCGTGAGGTCTTTTTCCAGCATCAGGGTCAGACGCAGGCGGCCAAACTGGACGGTGGCATCCCCCACCGACATGGCGTTGTCGTCTTCCACCTCTTGCTCGAAAGCGATGAAGCGCGCCAGCGAGGCCGGCTCTTCGCTAAAAATCACCTCTTCTCTCTCGCCGCGACGAACAGGCAGCGCGAGCACCACCTTTTCGTTGGTGAGGTTGTCAGGAATTTTCAGCGGTACAGGACCGTTGCGCCCGTTACGCACCTGGAAAAAGGTGCCGTCCGGCAGCAGGCCACTGCAGTAGCTCAGGGCAATGCATCCCTGACGAAGCATCGCTTCATCCAGTTCCACGTCAAGAAAGCCCCAGAGATATGACCGCTGTAGCGCGCCCCATTCACGAACATGGTTGAGCAGATAGCTTTCAGTCCGCTGAAAATGGTGTGGACGCAGGAACATGCCTTCGGTCCAGACGACCTTTTCTGCTTTCGTCATGATGATGTGTTTCCTGTGTTGAAGCGCGTTACTGGCTGATGACCCGAATGCCGTTCACGTCGAGAAAAACGTTGGCCTGAAGTTCATCCGCGGACCATTTCCAGAACTGGTAGATATGATTTTCGCCAGGCACAGGCAGAGGGAGTGAAACGCGCCATTTTTTGCCATCCAGCATCTGATACTCCGCCATCACGCCGATGTAGCGGGCCTCCGGAGAGCTTTGCCCGCTGAGGGTTTTAGACAGCTGTCCCGGCATCAGGAAGAACACGTCGCTGTTCAGCAGATTCGCGCCAAGCGTGGCTGACGCGTTGTTCTGCAGGGAGTAGAAGTCGCTGGACATGAAATCCGCATCGGATTTCAGCAACAACACCCGAACCTTAAGCGGCGCAGATTCGTTGATTTGTGGATGAGCCTGAAACTTCAGATTGTAGCGGGAGGGGTCGCTGTGTGAAGACGACGTACAACCACTGACCAGGGCGAAAATCACCGCGTAAAAGAATAACCACAGCTTATGAAAATTTTTATTATTCATAAAAATGCGCTCATGCAAGCCGTTTAGTTCAGGATCCAGGTACCGTTAGCGCTGTCTTTGCAGGCTTTGCTGTTGCCATCGACGTCGACACAGGTCGCTTTTTTACGCGCCTTCGGACGGATGGCCTGTTTACGCACGGCGGCGTCGTACAGGTCGGCCTTGATCACGGCGCGCATCGGGACGTAACCAATCAGCTGATCGTTACCTTCATCGGCAAGCGCCATCCAGTAGTGTTCAACCTGACCCAGCACCACGTAGGTTTTTCCGGTGTCGAGAGTACGGATAACTTTGCCGCTGAAGTCAGGACGGCTCATCAGGGAGGCTGGATACATGGCGCGATACGGTTCGTTGACCGGGTTGAACTCCGCAGGCGGCGTCACAGCGTGACGGTGGGTTAAGGTCACGCCGTTGACCTGGCTGGTCTCGATCGTATCGTCGTTGATCACAGGTTTCTGCGGCGCTTTACAGCCCGCCACCGCCATTACAAACAGAAGTGAAAACAGTACGCGCATTTTCATATGCTTTTCCGTAGCGATATTTCGATGATGAAGATAAGGGGGTGAAGTTTGACTTAGGTGCTATTGTTAAAATAGCCAGGATATTTTCGGGGCGTTACTATTTTAAGGGCATAGCTACCGCACGAGCCCTTCAGAATAAGGCCCAGTGTCTTCCTGACATATTTTGACAAACGGTAAACAAGTTTACATGAGCTTCGCCTCAATTCAATATTTACCGCTACGTAACTGTTGGTAAATGAAGCAGTCGGAAAATTATAGGATTAATCCTATGAAAAAAGCCGATACGGCCTACACGCTGTTATTTTTCCACCACATTACAACGCAAATTATTGTATTATAAAGAAAAAGAACAAAAGAGAACCACTTTCAATAACGCAATACTGCTATTATCGCCACTACCATAATTAGTAGAATTCGCGTATTGGTGAGGTCAGCAGAATATATGAAAGATGAATTATTTGTTGCACTAACAGGGTATCTTTAATATTGAATGCACCCGACAACGTGAATGTGGCTATTTCACTTATGTTGCACTACGTTAATTTTACGCCTCAAAATAACTTTATATTTCGCGTTGTGATAATTCCCCTGTCAGGCATAAATTATATCCATTAATCATTAAGCCTGCGTTAACCATCCTGACATTATCGCAGCCAAAAATGCTCGCAATAGCCCGCCAGCTGCGAACTGTGTTTATTGTTGCCGCCCACAGCCTTCATTCGAAATTTTATTGCTGCTACATCCTCCCCTGCCCATCCCATCTATCTTGCCTACCGGGCGATAGATAATATTTATTATTAAAATGATAAAAAATCGTTATAATTTCTTTAAATATTTAAGCATCAGATCCGATAAATCACTGTAATAAAAAGAGTTTAAGATAAGGCATTTTTCCGCATCGTATGCGCGTAGCCATCCGCTGGTCATTGCTTTCGCTTATTGTCCTTTACAGCGCTTTTACGGGTTCAGACGTTGTGTGACCGAACAAATCAGGAGTGGGTATGAATAAGAAAAGACGCTCGGTGCCGGGTATCAGACACTATGACGGTCCTGCCGGAGGCTGGGGCGCGTTAAAAGCGACGGCCATCGCGGTACGTACCCAAATGGATACCTTTGATGCTCCCGCCACGCTGCTGCGCACCAACCAGCCTGACGGTTTTGACTGCCCGGGCTGCGCGTGGCCGGATAAAGAACACAAGTCGACGTTCCAGTTCTGTGAGAACGGCGCCAAAGCCGTGACCTGGGAAGCCACCAGCAAACGCGTTACCCCCGCGTTTCTGGCTGAGAACAGCGTCTCCTCGCTGCTGGCAAAATCGGACTTTGAACTGGAAGGCTACGGTCGGCTGACGCATCCCCTGCGCTATGACCGGGCAAGCGATACCTTCCGGCCCGTCGACTGGGAAGAGGCGTTTCAACGCATCGGCGAAGTATTGCACGGGCTCGAACCGGACCAGGTCGAGTTCTATACCTCCGGACGCGCCTCTAACGAAGCGGCGTATCTTTTCCAGCTCTTCGCCCGCGAATACGGCACCAATAACTTCCCCGACTGCTCGAATATGTGTCACGAGGCCACCAGCGTCGGTTTGCCGCGTTCGATTGGCATCGGGAAAGGCACAGTCTCGCTGGACGACTTCGATAAGACCGAGCTGGTGATCTCCATCGGCCACAACCCCGGCACCAACCATCCGCGAATGATGGGGACTCTCCATGAGCTGGCCCGTCGCAACGTGCCGATTATCGTCTTTAACCCGCTGCGCGAGCGCGCCCTCGAACGCTTCGCCGACCCGCAAAGCGTGATTGAAATGGCGACCTACGGCTCAACGGATATCGCCTCGACCTATTTCCAGGTGAAGGCCGGGGGCGATGCCGCCGCGCTGAAAGGCATTGCCAAACATCTGCTGGAAATGGAGGCCGAACGCGGTGACGTGCTCGACCATGCGTTTATTGCCGAAAACACCCAGGGCATTGAGGACTTCACCGCCGATATCGCGCAAACCCGCTGGGACGAGATCGAGCGCGAGTCAGGCCTGAGCCAGGCGGCGCTCCAAAAGGTGGCCGACGCCTATGCGAAATCAAATGCCACCATCATTACCTACGGGATGGGCATTACCCAGCACAATAAAGGTACGGCAAACGTCCGCCTGATCGCCGATCTGCTGCTGCTGCGCGGGAATATCGGCAAGCCCGGCGCGGGTATCTGCCCCCTGCGCGGCCACTCTAACGTTCAGGGAAACCGCACTGTCGGGATTAGCGAGAAGCCTACCCCGGCCTTCCTGAACCGTCTGAAGGACGTTTTCGGCTTTGAGCCGCCGTCTCACCACGGACACGATGCGGTGCAGGCCACGCAGGCGATGATCGACGGCCGCGCGAAGGCGCTCATCTGCCTCGGGGGTAATTTTGCCGTCGCGATGCCCGATCACGAGCGGGGTTTTCCGGCGATGGGTAACCTGGATTTGAGCGTACACGTCGGGACCAAGCTCAACCGTACCCATCTGCTGGTGGGCAAAGAGACCTTTATCTTTCCGTGTCTCGGCCGCACCGAGCTGGATCTCCAGGCCACCGGCCGTCAGTCCATTACCGTCGAAGACTCCATGTCGATGGTCCATGCCTCGTCCGGCAAGCTGAAGCCCGCCTCGCCGTTGCTCCTCTCGGAACCTGCTATCGTCGCCGGCATGGCGAAAGCCACGCTGCCGGAAACCCGCGTGGACTGGCTAACGCTGGTTGAGGATTACGACCGCATCCGCGATCTGATCGAGCAGACCATTCCGGGCTTTGAGAACTACAACGCGCGGATCCGCGTTCCCGGCGGCTTCCGCATGCCGCTGCCGCCGACGCAGCGCATCTGGCCAACGGCGACGGGAAAAGCGATGTTCTCGGTGTTCGACGGCGTTCACGAGAACGCCAGCGGCGAAGGTGAGCATGTTCTGCGGTTAATCACGCTGCGCAGCCACGACCAGTACAACACCACCATTTACGCTCTGGACGACCGCTACCGCGGCGTGTTTGGCCGCCGCGACGTGCTGTTTATGAACGAAGACGATATGGCGCAGTCAGGCCTGGAACACGGCGACCGCGTGGATATCGAAACCGCCCTCCCCGGCAGCGTTCAGCGTCTGAAAGACATTACCGTGGTGGCGTACAACATCGCGCCGGGCACCGTCGGCGCCTATTACCCGGAGGCCAACGTGCTGGTGCCGCTTGATTATCTGGATAAGGACAGCGGTACACCGTCGTATAAATCCGTTCCGGTTCGCATCACCCTGCGCTCGAAAGAGATCCGCATGCTGTAAGGCTGCTCGCGCAGAGATAATGATGGATATTAAACAGTTAAAATATTTAATCGCACTCGACGAGACCCGCCACTTTGGTAAAGCGGCCTCGCAGTGCAACGTCACCCAGCCGACCCTCTCCATGCGCATCCGCAGCCTGGAAGAGGAGCTGGGGCTGGTGCTGATCGTGCGCGGGCAGCGCTTTGAAGGGTTTACGCCGGAGGGTGAACGCATCCTCGCGTGGGCCCGTGCCCTGCTGGCCGCGCACGACGGGTTACAGGCGGAAGCCGCGCTGTGTAAAGGCCAGGTGGTGGGCGAATTACGTCTGGGGATGGTGCCGCTGGCAAGCGTGGATCCGATGATCTTTATTCGCCTGCTGACGCGAAAATACCCGGAGCTGACCTACAGCCTCTATTCCATGTCCTCAGCGCAGATTGCCGACGGCGTCAGTCGCAATCAGCTTGAGCTGGGAATTTGCTACCTCAAAAGCATCGACACCAGCCTGTTTGACGTTATCCAGCTGCCAAAAACCAAGATGGGCCTGCTGCACGACGTCCGCCATTTTCAGCTCGGCCAGGCAACGCTGACGTGGCACGACCTGACGGATTTTCCGCTGGGGTTCCTGACCAAAGGGATGCATTACCGGGCGCATATGGAGGCCAGCTTTAAATCTGCAGGCATCGAACCGACGTCCGTTTTCGAGAGCGACTCGACGTTCCAGATCATTCAGGCGGTTCAGAGCGGCGTGTGCTGCGCCGTCATGCCGCTGAACAACGGGCTGGAGGCACTGAACAGCAACTTCAGGATCGTCCCCATCGCCGACGCGAACATTGAGGCTCCCGTCGGCCTGATTATGCGCAGGCAGAAGCCCGTCTCCTCGCTGGCGCTGCGCTGCTTTACCGACGCGCAGGAGATTTATCACGCGGACAATGAGGCGTAGGCCTCGCGCGTCACTACGCTAAAACCGTCGATCAGCACCGCGTCGCGCATCTCCCGGTATTCCGGCGCATCCACCAGCTCGCGGAGCGCATCGCGAATGGCGTCAAGCGTTTCAGGCGAGGTGTTATGCGAGGTGATCAGCGGCAGTCCCGGCGTCAGCGGGGTACGGTCAATGACCGCCAGCCCCGCAAGGCGTTCCGGCTCATGGCGCTGCAGCAGTGCCCAGGTCACGCAGTCGATGGCCGCGATATCCCCCGCCCCGCGCTTCACATCAATCAGCGACTGGCGATGGCTGCCGCTGAAGGACGTTTGCGCGAAAAAAGGACCGCCGCTCGCCTGGGGAGCCACCCTTTTTCGCAGCGCATTGTAGCCGGACTGGGAATCCGGGGAATTACAGACCGCCCGACGTCCGCCAAAATCCGCCAGCGTGAGGTGCCGATCCTCCTCGCGCACCGTCAGAAAGCTGCGGTACTGGATCCCTTCGCAGCCCGGTGCCGCGTAGTGAAAACAGCCGACCACCTGCACGTCCGGGAGCTGCGTGACCAGCGGATAACCACAGGTCTGGCTGAGGATAAGCGCAGGCTGTTGCCAGTGGCTCAGCAGGTCAGACTCCGGCCCGCCGGGATCGCGATCGACGGACACACCGCGCGCGGCCAGCAGCCCCTTTACCGCCAGCCAGAGCGCGCGCGTATCGGCGCGATCCACGGCATACATGGGAAATGCCAGAAGCTTACTCATACCCTTCCCCCTGTTGTTTTGCGGGATGAACGGTGACGTCAACGGGCCTGACCCAGAACTGACGCAGCCATTCGCCATAGCCCCTGACGAGAAAACCGTGGTTTCGCTGCTGGTACGCCTCCCGGTTTTGCTCGTAGATGGCCTTCAGCCCGTACCAGGGAACGCCCGGCAGATCGTGATGTACTGAATGGTAGTTGAGATTCAAAAATAGCACCCGCCAGAATAACCCGGCCTCGTTAATGACGGAGCGCGCCAGCGGGTCGTCCGCCGCGCGATGTTCGAAAAACGATCGGACCTTGGTCAGCGCCAGCGCCGGATAGCTGACGGCCAGCACAAACCAGACGGGTGAAAAACCGGTACGCGTCATCCAGGCGAAGAGCGCCACCAGCAGCAAAACGTGAACCAGCCACATCGCCATCGCCCTCAGGTGAAGGTGGCGAAATGCCGCCACGGCGCTGCCCAGCGTCTGAAGGATATCCAGCAGCGGTGCCAGCATCAGCCGTCCGGCAAAGGTATTCCGGGCGCGGATCGTACGCTTCTGCCAGGGGGAAAAGCGCGCCCAGCTCTCGTCGGTAAAATAGTATGACTCCGGGTCATCCACCGGATGGGTCAGGCTATGGTGCCGATGATGGGCGAGATGGGAGTCCCGGTACAGGCCATACGGATACCAGACCGCCAGCGGGAGCGTGCCGAACAGCTGGTTGAGCCAGGCAAAACGCGTGGGGTGCCCGTGGATCAGCTCATGCTGCAGGGACATGTACCAGGCGGTAAACCCGATGAGCAGCAGCGTGGCGGGCAGCAGGCCCAGCGTTTGCCAGAACGCCAGCGTGGCAAACCAGCCGGCATAAATCGTGATAATCAACAGCCAGGTGGGCAGTTCGCTTCGCCATAAGAAACCCGACGCGAGGCGATGAATTTGATTGCGTTGTTGCGGATGTAAATAGAGGGAGCTTCGTTTACCCATTCCTTAAGACGCCGTTTCGCCAGAGACAGAGCCCTGACGATCGGGGATTACGCCTGAAATCACAAACAACTTAAATCGCATTGCTTTGCCAGAAACGTGGAGCACACGCGCTGCTTGACTTATTCTGTGATAAAGGTACTTTTCAGGACATGAAGAAGATCCTGATTATTGTTCCCGACGGCGGCATGCTGTTTGAAGCCGCCGGTATCGCCGACATTCTGATGCAGGCCAACCGGCTGCATCCGGAAGGGCTTGCGCAGCCCCGCTACCGGATTATCATCGCCACCACGCAGCCTCACCAGGTGATCCACGGCCAGTCCGGCCTGAATTTGCTGGCGGACTATCGCCTGCCGGAGCTGGATCCGCGTGAACCGCTGGATACCATTATCATCACCGGACGCGGCATGAACGAGCAGGAGAGCACGGCGGTGGTTGACTGGCTGCACCTCGCTGCGCCGCACGCCCGGCGGGTAGCCTCTATCTGCGGCGGCGCGATGCTGCTGGCCCAGACCGGCCTGCTGGACGGTCGCAGGGCGACCACCCACTGGCGGCTGCTGGAGACGATGCAAGCCCAGTATCCGACTATCCACGTCGAAGGCGGTCCGCTGTATATTCAGGATGGCCCCATCTGGACCTCCGGCGGCGTGAGTTCCGGGTTCGATCTGACCCTGGCTCTGGTGGAAGACGACTACGGATTTACCCTCGCCCGCGACGTGGCGCAGGATATGGTGATGTATCTGCGCCGTCCCGGCGGCCAGCTGCAGTTCAGCCGCTACAGCCTGCAGCAGCCTGGCGCATCCGGTCCGATAAGCGAGCTGCAAACCTGGATCCTGCAAAACCTCACAGCCGACCTGTGCGTGGAAAATCTGGCCGAGAAAGCGGCAATGAGCCCGCGTAATTTCACCCGCGTGTTTACCCGCGACGCGGGAGTTTCTCCGGCCCGCTACGTGACCGAAGCGCGTCTGGCCGCGGCCCGCCAGCTGCTTGAGCAGACCCATGACTCCCTTGAGCGCGTTGCCGAGCAAAGCGGGTTTGGTACCAGCATTAACCTGCGCCGCATCTTTGAGAAACAGCTTCACCTCACGCCCGGCGAGTACCGTCAGCGCTTCCACTGCCGCAAGATGGCGTAATCTGATCCTTTTTTGTCGTTTACGCCAACCGGCCTGACGCCTACAGTGACTCCAGACAACAGAGATAAGGAGTGCACCATGGTTAAGGTCGGTATTAACGGTTTCGGCCGTATCGGACGTAATTTCCTGCGCGCGGCGCTGGGTAACCCGGATCTGCAGATTGTGGCCATTAACGATCTGACGGACAGTAAAACCCTCGCCCATCTGCTGAAACACGATTCCCTTCTGGGCAAACTGCCCGCGCCCGTTGAAGCGGCTGACGGCGCGCTGCAGGTAGACGGGCAGCGGATCGTCGTATTTAGCGAACGCGATCCGGCGAATATCCCTTGGCGTGATGCCGGGGTAGACGTGGTGATTGAGGCCACCGGCTTCTTTACCGAGCGGGAAAAAGCGGCGGTGCATATCACCCACGGCGGCGCCAAGCGCGTCATCATTTCCGCCCCCGGGAAGAACGACGACCTGACGATTGTGATGGGGGTTAATCACGAGCAGTACGATCCAGCCTGTCACGCGGTGGTGAGTAACGGGAGTTGCACCACGAACGGCCTGGCACCTGCCGCTCAGGTGCTGCATCAGCAGTTCGGGATTGAGCATGGCCTGATGAACACCACGCATGCCTACACCAATAGCCAGGCGCTGCACGATCAGCCGGAGAAAGATCTGCGCGGCGCGCGCGCGGCGGCGCTGTCGATTGTTCCTTACTCAAGCGGCGCGGCAAAAGCACTGGGGAAAGTGATCCCATCCCTTGACGGCAAACTGACCGGGTACTCCCTGCGCGTGCCGGTGCCGGTGGTGTCGATTGTGGATTTAACGGTAACGCTGAGCCGTAACGTAACCGCCGAAGAGGTGAACGAGGCGTTCCGCAACGCGGCCGCCAGCGGGCCACTGAAAGGTATTCTGGGCTATAGCGACGAACCGCTGGTCTCCAGCGATTACCAGGGCGATCCACGCTCCTCGATTATCGACGGGCTTTCCACGCTGGTGATTGGCGGGAACATGGTGAAGATCCTGGCGTGGTACGACAACGAGTGGGGCTTCTCTAACCGTCTGGTTGATCTGGCGGTGTGGATGGATAAGAAAGGGCTGTAAGTCTTACCGTGATGCCGGGTGGCGCTTGCGCTCACCCGGCAAATAATTCACTCCGCCTTCACTTTTACTCCCATAAACACAATTACCATCGCCGTTACCAGCAAAAGACCGCTGCCCGCGAATACGCCGCTGGCACCGTTGAGGTCAAATACCGCCCCGCCCCCGGCCGCACCGGCACTGATTGCCAGCTGAATTGAGGCCACCAGCAGCCCGCCTGCACTTTCGGCTTCATCCGGAACGGTGGTAGCAAGCCAGGTTGACCAGCCCACCGGAACCAGACCAAATGCAAAGCCCCACAGCGCGACCAGGAACCCGTCCAGCATCGCCAGATGACCAAACGCCACCATCGTGAGCGCGAGAACGCCCATTGCGAACGGCACCAGCGCCAGCGTCAGGCGCAGATTGCGTGCCAGCAGATGCCCGGCAACGGAGGTGCCGACAAAGTTGGCCAGCCCAAAGCCGAGCAGGATCAGCGAAATGGTCTCAACGCTCGCCTGCCCCACCGTTTCCAGGAACGGGCGCAGGTAGGTAAAGAAGGCGAAATGGCCGCTGAAGATCAGGATGGTCGCCAGCATGCCGCCGATCATCCCCGGACGACGCAGCACGCGGAACAGCGTACTCAGGCTGCCGCTGCTCTCCGGCTTCATGGACGGCAGGACCCAGAGCTGCCACAGCAGCGCCAGCATGCTCGGCAGGATGCAGAGAACAAAGACGTTGCGCCAGCCGATCAGGCTGCCCAAATAGCTGCCGAGCGGCGCCGCGACCACCGTGGCTATCGATACGCTGGAGAAGATCACCGCCAGCGCCTTCGGCACTTTATCCGCCGGAACCAGACGCATCGTGGTCGCCGTCGACATCGCCCAGAATCCCCCGATGGCGATCCCCAGCAGCAGGCGGCCCATCAGCAGGACGTGCAGGTTGGGCGCAAAGGCTACCAGCAGGCTGGAGATAATTTGCAGCACCGAGAAAAACATCAGCACCCAGCGGCGGTCGATGCTTTTGGTCGCCGGCGTAATCAGCAGTCCGGTCACCAGCGCCACCAGCGCGGTGGCGGTGACGGCCTGTCCGGCCATTCCCTCACTCACGCCCAGGCTCGCGGCCATCGGCGTTAACAGACTGGCGGGCAGAAATTCTGCCGTAATCAAACCAAACACCCCCAGCCCCAGTGAATAGACGGCCCGCCAGGCGGGTTTTGCAGGCGCTACCGCCTCGCTCGCCGCGACACATGAATTCATCTGTTTTTCTCCCGTTATAAAAATGTGACAACTGTCGCAAAAGCATAGAAGGTTCACCCTGGACGATCTATGACATATAATCTCCACTTATTGATTATTCGTCCGGAGTTGCGCCATGACCGTACAGTCACCCGATCTGATCAGCGAACTTTTACGCGGCATGCGCCTGTCAGGGGTTAAATACCGGCGGATTGAAGCCTGCTCGCCGTTTGGCGTCGCGTTCCATCACGCCCCCGGCAAAGCGCAGTTTCATTTCGTGAGCCACGGCAGCGCCCTGCTGCGAATGGAGAGCGGTGCGGCCTTTCAGCTGAGCAGCGGAGACGCCCTCTTTATTCCAGGCGGCAATTCCCATGCCCTGCTATCCGACGAGCGGGCCACCATTACCCCGGTCAGCGACTTTCCCAGCGAGCCTATCTGCAGCTCGGTGTGTGCCATCACCTGCGAGCCCTGCCCGGAAAGCGAGAACACCATCATCTTTAGCGGGTGCATGGATTTTGAGCTGGGCGGGATGCAGCCGCTGATCAAGGCGATGCCGGAAGTGATGATGGTCAGCCGGCTGATGTCCACCTGGCCGGAGATCCACCCGCTGCTGGCGGCGATGGAGCGGGAATCCGTGGCGCGTCAGGCCGGGTACGCCGGGATCCTTGCGCGTCTGGCCGACGTGGTGGCGGCGTTAATCGTGCGCGGCTGGGTTGAAGGCGGGTGTGGTAAAGCCACCGGCTGGGTGCAGGTTCTGCGTGACCCGCGCCTGAGCCGGGCCATTTACGCCATGCACCAGCAGCCCGGCCTGAACTGGAGCGTGGCGGATCTGGCAAAAGAAGCGGGCACGTCCCGTTCCGTGTTCGCCGAACGGTTCCTGGCCGCGACGGGAACCACCCCGGCAAAATATCTCAGCGAGCTGAGAATGCGACTGGCCATCCAGTACATTCGCCACGAAAATCAGCCGATTGAAACCGTCGCGCTGCGGCTGGGGTACGGCTCTCTGGCGGCGTTTAGCCGGGCGTTTAAGCGCATCATTGGACAGGCGCCGGGCACGCTGCGGGAAGCCAGCCAGACGCCGGAAGAGGTCTGACGGGCAGGCAATTATTAACGCGAAGCGGGCAATATTCGTCTAAGGTTTTCAGGTGATTGACAACAGCGGTCACGCTGTTTAGTGAAGACAGGAGACGAACTGATGATAAGACCTCGTACACTACGCCCCGCATTCTTGCCCCTTGCGTTAGGAGGCGCGCTGCTCGGCGTCACTACTTTCGGTTATGCCGACGATAGCCCCGCAGCCCAGACAACCTCACCCGATATTTTGCTGGGCCCGCTGTTTAACGATGTGCAAAGCGCCAAACTGTTTCCCGATCAGAAAACCTTCGCGGATGCCGTCCCCAAAAGCGACCCGCTGATGATTCTGGCGGATTACCGGATGCAGCACACGCAGTCCAGCTTTGACTTACGCCACTTTGTCGAGATGAACTTTACGCTCCCTGCGGAAGGGGAAAAATATGTTCCGCCTGCTGGACAAAGTTTACGTGAGCACATTGACGATCTCTGGCCCGTGCTGACGCGCACCACGGATAAAGCCAGCAACAAATGGGATTCCCTGCTGCCGTTACCCAAACCTTACGTTGTGCCCGGCGGACGTTTCCGCGAGGTCTACTACTGGGACAGCTATTTCACCATGCTGGGCCTGGCAGAGAGCGATCACTGGGACAAAATCAGCGACATGGTGGATAACTTTGCGTATGAGATTGATACCTTCGGCCACATTCCCAACGGCAACCGCAGCTATTACCTGAGCCGCTCCCAGCCGCCGTTTTTCTCAATGATGGTTGAACTGCTGGCGACCCACGACAGCGATGCGCTGAAGAAGTACCGCCCGCAGATGGAGAAAGAGTATGCCTACTGGATGGACGGCGTCGACGCCCTTCAGCCGGGGCAGGCTAACAAACGCGTGGTGAAGCTGGACGACGGCGCTATCCTCAACCGCTACTGGGACGACCGCGACACCCCGCGCCCGGAGTCCTGGCTTGACGACGTGAATACCGCCAAAAGTAACCCTAACCGGCCTGCGACCGAAATCTACCGTGATTTGCGTTCCGCTGCGGCCTCGGGCTGGGACTTTAGCTCGCGCTGGATGGACGATCCGCAAAAGCTCGGCACCATCCGAACCACCAGCATTGTCCCCGTGGACCTGAACGCCCTGATGTTCAAGATGGAAAAACTGCTGGCGCGGGCAAGCCAGGAGGGTGGCGACGCCGCCAGCGCAAGCAAATACGAGGCGCTGGCGACGGCGCGTCAGAAAGCCATCGAGAGCCACCTGTGGAATGATAAAGAGGGCTGGTACGCGGATTACGATCTGAAAAGCAAGAAGGTACGCAATCAGCTCACGGCGGCAGCCCTGTTCCCGCTTTACGTGAAGGCGGCGGCGCAGGATCGGGCCGATAAAGTCGCCGCGGCAACTTCATCGCGCCTGTTGAAACCGGGCGGTATTGCGACCACCACCGTAAACAGCGGCCAGCAGTGGGATGCGCCAAACGGCTGGGCCCCACTGCAGTGGGTGGCCGCGGAAGGGCTGCAGAATTACGGACAGGAGAAGGTCTCAATGGACGTGACCTGGCGCTTCCTGAAGAACGTTCAGCATACTTACGACCGCGAAAAGAAACTGGTCGAGAAGTATGACGTGTCGACAACCGGTACGGGCGGCGGCGGCGGTGAGTATCCGCTGCAGGACGGCTTCGGCTGGAGCAACGGCGTGGCGCTGAAAATGCTGGATCGGGTCTGTCCGAAAGCAAAACCGTGCGACAGCGTGCCGGAGAATCAGCCTGCGGCGAATGATGAGGCTGCGCCGGTGAAAGCTGCTGCACAGTGAGGGTATTGCCGGGTGTCGGCTACGCCTTACCCGGCCTGCGCGTGCTGGCTCTAATCCTCACAAATGAATGCGAGTAGCGAACAATCCCCTCGCCCTTTGGGGAGAGGGTTAGGGTGAGGGGAACATACGGCTGCGGTGGTCATTCCGTTCACTTTATGTTCCTTGCTACTCTTTAACGACATGACCGGTGAACGTGCCAGGGTGGCTCAATCGCCACCACCCTGGCGACCCGGGCTCCCGGCGGTAAATCGCCGCTTCGCGGTGCCCTCGTCTTATTCCTTCCGGCTTATCGGGGACGGGCGGAGGTAACGTCCCTGTAAAGCCCGCCCTCTCGGCGCATCCCTGCGCCTCGCCCCGGCCTTCAGGAAACGCCTCAGCGATTTACAGCCGGACCATGGCGTCGCTGCGAATAAATCGTTTCACTTTAAAAACCAGAATCGCTTCTGGTTAAAAATTAACTGGAGATCCCCCAGCACCGGCAAAGGGAAACGATCGTCAGAAACTATAACTCGCCCCTAACTGATACGTCCTGTCACGTCCAATCCAGCAGTTGGTCGCGTCGTAGCAGGTCAGCGTCTCTTTGTTGGTGATATTCTGCGCGCTGGCTTTGAGCGTTAACCCTGCCAGCGAGGGCAGGATTTCGCCCATCCGGTACGAGGCCGCCAGATCGTACTGCGTAGTGCCGCCCAGTTTTCCCGCATCGTTTGCCGGAGAGATTTCCATCGGCCCGGTGTAGCGTGCGCCCGCTCCCAGCATCAGTCCTTTCAGCGGCGTATTTTCAAAGGTGTAATCCCCCCAGAGGTTGAAGGCATTCTCCGGGACCTGCGTTGGACGTTTACCTTTGTACTTGTCATCTTCCCGGTTGATCGCGTGTGTGTACGCATAGTTGGCAATCAGCGTCAGGCTGTCCGTCGGACGGCTGATGGCGGACAGCTCTGCCCCTTTGGATTCCACTTCCCCGGTCTGACGATAGTTCAGGAAGCCCGGGTCGGAGGTGACGACATTTTTCTGCCGGATGTTAAACACCGAGGCGGTAAAGGTGGTGGCGTAGTCGGCCAGCAGATATTTCACCCCGCCCTCCACCTGCTTGCTGGTGGTCGGTTTGACGTCTTTCGCCACGAGCGTGCCCTGCGGTGACACCGGCGCAAAACCTTCTGAATAGCTGATAAACGGCGACAGACCGTTATCGAAGGCGTAAAGCGCGCCCAGGCGTTTGGTGACGCGATCCTGCGACACCCAGGCTTTATCACCGTTTTGCAGGTAGTTGGTGGTGACGGAGCGGTAATCGTCGTAGCGCAGGCTGCCCAGCAGGTTGAGGCCGCCAAATTCAACCTGATCCTGCAGGTAGTAACCGTTTTGCTGGTAGCTGAGACGGTTTTTCTGGGCGGTATAGAGCCCCAGCGCGCTTTCCTGGATCTGCGAATAGTCAGGATACCGCATATCGATACCCGGCGTGGCCGACGCGTAGCGATAGTGGAAATGGGAGTTCAGCTTCTGATAGTCAAACCCGGCCAGCAGATGGTGTTTCCACTCGCCCAGCGCAACGGTTTTGGTCACCTGGTTGTCGATGTTGAAGCTCTTAAGGTCTTCATCGGTGGTATAAGCAAAGCGGTTGAGCTGATACACCTCGCTTCCCGTCCCTGTCGCGTAGACGCTGCGCTGGTGGGTATCGACGTCGAAATAGCGCGCCTTCTGGTTAAAGCCCCAGCCGCTGTCAAACTCATGTTCAAAGCTGTAGCCCAGCATCCACTGACGCTGCTTAAACCCGCTCCACTCATCTCCGGCGTAATCGCGCTTGCCCGCATATTTCGAGCGCAGGTAGGCGAGCGGCAGCGGGTTAGACGGCGTCAGGCTCGGGGTGTTTTGCGCCAGCGCGTCCAGGGTGAGGCGGGTTTTGCTGTCCGGCTGCCAGGTGACGGACGGAGCAACCAGGTAGTTTTCATACCGGGTGGTGTGCGGCTGATCGTCGTTTTCCGTGGCTTTGCCCAGCAGACGGTAGTTCCAGTCGCTGTCGGCAATCTGCCCGGTTGAATCGAGATAGCCCTCTTTCAGATTACGGTTTCCGGTGTTAACGCCGATCTCCGTCCGCGCTTCCCGCTGCGGTTTTTTACTTTGAATATTCACCAGCCCACCCGGCGAACCGCCGCCGTAAAGTACCGATGAGGGACCTTTCAGGATATCAACGCTGTCGATCAGCAGCGGATCGATGCGCGCTTTGGTATTGCCGGTGACGTTATAGGGCAGCTGCAGCCCGTTGTAGAACTCCTGGTCAACGGTAAAGCCACGAATTTTATATTCGCTCATGTAGGAGGTATTTCCCCGCACCTCGGTTGAGACGCCCGGGGCATAGCGCAGGATTTCATTCACCGAATTCGCGTGACGCTTTTCAATTTCCGGCGCAGAGAGGGTCGTGATGACCTGCGGCGTTTTACTTTCAGCAACGGCCGATTTCGTGGCGCTGTTCGTCCAGGCCGGCAGCGCGCTGCCCTGCTCTGAACCTGTGACGACGATGGTGGATTCTTCGGCGAACACCGGGACCTGCAATGCCAGCGTGACGGCCCCTGCCAGGGCGCAAAGCGTAAAACGTGAGGTATTCATAATGTCGTCTTGTTGTTAGATGCAATACGGAACGACAATTATTATCATTTAGATTAACAAATCAATACTCTGCCAAAAAAACGGCCCTCCGCAGAGAGCCGTTCATGTCAATTTATGCTCGTCGCAGTAACCTGAATATGCCCAGCACCACAATGGCACCCACGACAGCGACCAGAAAACTGTGCAGGTCGAAACCACTTATGTTGCCTCCAAAGCCAAACATCGTCGCCAGCCAGCCGCCCACAACCGCACCAACGACCCCGAGTACACAGGTCAAAATAAAGCCGCCGCCATCGTTTCCCGGCATGATCAGTTTAGCGATAGCGCCAGCAATAAGACCAAAGATAATCCAGGCGATGATACCCATAGCGATGCCCTCTTGCAGGTTTAACGCGTGCGCAGAAAACCTTCTGCACAGCTAACTTAAGTATAGGTCATCGCCGGAAAACCATTTTCATCTCACCGACTTATCTTTGCTTAAACAGGCAAAAAAAACTCACCGGTTTGTATTAAGTTTCATTGCAGATTGCCGATAACGCTAAGACAGTCCGTCATCTATCAAGGAGCCATCCGGCGTGAGTCATTACAGTGAGCAGTTCCTCAAGCAAAATCCGCTGGCTGTATTAGGGGTATTACGCGACCTGCAAAAAGGTGAAGTGCCGCTGCGCATCAGCTGGTCGAATAATCAGTTCATCAGCAAGATCCTTGACGCCTCGCAGGATCGGCTGGTGATTGATTTAGGCAGTCAGGAGTATGAAAACCGCGCGGCGCTAAAAGCGGAGAATATCGCGGTGATGGCCGAAACGCAGGGCGCCAAAGTGGAATTTGTCCTGTCGCGGCTGGAACTGAGCGAATATCAGGGACTGCCGGCTTTTGTTACCCCGCTTCCGACGAATCTCTGGTTTGTTCAGCGTCGTGAATATTTCCGCATCAGCGCCCCGCTTCACCCCGCCTATTTTTGTAAGGCCAAAATGCCGGACAAAAAAGAGATCCGCTTCCGCCTCTTCGATCTGTCACTCGGCGGCATGGGCGCGCTGATGGATACGCCGAAACCGGACGGGCTGGTAGAGGGCATGCGCTTTACGCAAATTGAACTGGATATGGGGGGCTGGGGTCGCTTTTATTTCGATGCGCAGCTGATTGCCATCAGCGACCGCACCGTCGTGGACAGCAAAAATGAAACTATCACCACGCCGCGTCTGAGCTTCCGTTTCCTCAACGTCGGGCCCGGCGCAGAGCGTGAGCTTCAGCGTATTATCTATTCCCTGGAGCGGGAGGCGCGGGAACGCGCAAATAAAGTTCTGTGAAGAAATCGGGCAGCGTGACCGCCGCCCGTCTGCGGCATTACATGGCATCCATCGCTTTCTGTACTTTCCAGATATAACGAGGCGCCTGTGGTGCCGGGTGATTTTTCGCCACATGCTCAAAGAATTCGTCTTTGTCCATATCGTTAATCTCTTCTATCGCCTCTTTGCGGTCAGAGGAGAAGGTTCTGAGCAACGCGCCGGCACCGTTAACGTAAGACACCACCAGCGCGTACTGCATCACCTCCGGATCCTTAATCCCCTTCAGCACGCCATGCTCCATAATGCTCAGATAGGCCGTGCCCATTGAAATGTTGCGTTCCGGGTTTTTCAGCTCGCTGGTCGACGGCTGGCCGCTCCAGCCCATGTAGCGATAAACCTCTCTCCCCGCCGTTGACGCTTTAAGCTGCATCAGCCCCACCGCGTTGGATTTGCTGACAAGCGTGGGATTACCGCCGGACTCCACCGCAATGATCGCCGTGATGAGACGCGGGCTGACGCCCCAGGCCTTCCCGGCTTGCTCACTGATCGGCATCCACTGCATGGCCCGTTTCACCGGCACTTCCGGGTTCCAGGGCGGGTTTTGATAATCATGTTTTGAACTACAGCCAGCGAGCAACACAATCAAAAAAGCAAACCATCTCAATTTCACGTCATCTATCCTTATAGCCGGTCATCGCGGTGCGCCGCCTCTTGAAGCAGGCGGCGTATAAGCGGCATGATATAGACAATTAGTTTCTCATTCAGCAAGGAATTGCCATGTCTCAGTTTCATCTTATCGCGCCGTCGGGCTACTGCATTAACCAGGACGCGGCGCAGCGGGGCGTTCAGCGTTTGCTGGAATCTGGCCATCAGGTAGAAAATCAGACGATTATCCCCCGCCGCCAGCAGCGTTTTGCCGGTACCGAAGCGCAGAGGCTGAATGATATCAATAGTCTGGTGAACCTGACGGGCGAAAACCGGGTTGTGCTTGCGGTGCGTGGCGGATACGGTGCGAGCCGGCTGCTGGAGAGCATTGACTGGCAGGGGCTGGCGCTGCGCCAGCAGCAGGATCCGCTGCTGATCTGCGGCCACAGCGATTTCACCGTCATCCAGCTCGGGCTGCTGGCCCTGCATAACGTCATCACGTTTAGCGGCCCGATGCTGGCCGGTAACTTCGGCGCACCGGAGCTGGACGCGTTCACCGTGGAACATTTCTGGCGCGCGCTGCGTAACCCTACCTACAGCGTGGAGTGGCAAGGCAATGGACCGCACTGGGAGTGTGAAGGCCAGCTCTGGGGGGGTAACCTGGCGATGCTGGTCTCGCTCATCGGCACGCCGTGGATGCCGCAAATCGAGGACGGCATTCTTGTGCTGGAAGATATCAACGAACATCCGTTCCGCGTCGAGCGCATGCTATTGCAGCTTTATCATGCCGGTATTCTTGAACGCCAGTCCGCGGTTGTGCTGGGCAGCTTCAGCGGCTCTGCCCCGAATGACTATGACGCGGGTTACTCCCTTGAGACCATGGTCGACTTCGTTCGCTCGCGGCTGGATATTCCGGTCATCACCGGTCTCGATTTCGGCCACGAGCAGCAAACCGTGACCCTGGCGCTGGGGGCGCACGCCACCCTGATCCACAATGATTCCGGCAGTCGGCTGACCATCAGCGGTCATCCTGTCATAAAGGCATAAAAAAGCCGTTATACCCCCTTAATAAAACGCTGTTGCCGTTGTTAATATGTTAGGGTTTTAGTAACAGCGTTAACATTGAGGTGGGAGTAAGAGAACATTGGATGCCGCAGCGATAATCAGCCTTTTCATTTTGGGTTCCGTCCTTGTAACCAGCAGTATTTTATTAAGTTCATTTTCATCGCGTCTCGGCATACCTATTCTTGTCATTTTCCTCGCCATCGGCATGCTGGCCGGCATTGATGGCATTGGCGGTATCCCTTTCGATAACTACCCCTTCGCCTACATGGTGAGTAACCTCGCGCTGGCGGTGATCCTGCTGGACGGCGGGATGCGCACCCAGGCGAGCTCCTTCCGCGTGGCCTTAGGGCCTGCGCTGTCGCTCGCCACGGTCGGCGTGTTGATTACCTCCGGCCTCACCGGAATGATGGCCGCGTGGCTTTTCCATCTCAATATCATGGAAGGTTTGCTGATTGGCGCCATCGTGGGCTCAACCGATGCGGCAGCGGTGTTTTCCCTGCTCGGCGGAAAAGGGCTTAACGAACGCGTTGGCTCCACGCTTGAGATTGAATCCGGCAGTAACGATCCGATGGCGGTATTTCTCACCATTACGCTTATCGAGATGATTCAGCAGCATGAAAGCGGGCTGAGCTGGATGTTTGCGTTACATATCCTGCAGCAGTTCGGTCTGGGGATCGTCATCGGCCTGGCGGGGGGATACCTCTTACAGCAGACGATCAACCGCATCTCGCTGCCCGCGGGGCTTTACCCCCTGCTGGCGCTGAGCGGCGGCATTCTCATTTTTGCCGTCACCACCGCAGTGGACGGCAGCGGTATTCTCGCGGTCTATCTCTGCGGGTTCCTGATGGGCAACCGCCCTATTCGCAACCGGCATGCCATTTTGCAGAACTTCGACGGTCTGGCGTGGCTGGCGCAAATCGGCATGTTTCTGGTGCTGGGCCTGCTGGTTACGCCATCGGACCTGCTGCCGATCGCCGTTCCGGCGCTGCTGCTGTCCGCGTGGATGATCTTCTTCGCCCGTCCGCTGTCGGTATTTGCAGGCCTGCTGCCGTTTCGCGGCTTCAACCTGCGCGAGCGGGTGTTTATCAGCTGGGTGGGCCTGCGCGGCGCGGTGCCGATTATCCTTGCGGTGTTTCCGATGATGGCCGGTCTGGATAACGCCCGGCTGTTCTTTAACGTGGCCTTCTTCGTGGTGCTGATTTCCCTTCTGTTCCAGGGAACCTCGCTCGGGTGGGCGGCGAAAAAAGCCAAAGTGGTGGTCCCGCCCGTGGGCTGGCCGGTCTCCCGCGTGGGGCTTGATATTCATCCGGAGAACCCGTGGGAACAGTTTGTCTATCAGCTGAGCGCCGACAAATGGTGCGTGGGAGCCTCGCTGCGCGATTTGCACATGCCGACCGAAACGCGCATTGCCGCCCTGTTCCGCGATAATGTCCTGCTGCACCCTACCGGCAGCACCCGCCTGCGCGAGGGGGATATTCTTTGCGTGATTGGTCGCGAGCGTGACCTGCCGGCGCTGGGCAAGCTGTTCAGCCAGTCGCCTCCGGTGGCGCTGGACCAGCGCTTCTTCGGCGATTTTATTCTGGAAGCCAGCGCCAAATTTGCGGATGTCGCGCTGATTTACGGCCTGGATGAAGGTGCTGAAGACGGTGATAACCCGCAAACGCTGGGCGAAATCATCCAGCAGCGGCTTGGCGCTGCCCCGGTCGTGGGGGATCAGGTAGAGTTTGCCGGGATGATCTGGACCGTTGCCGAAAAAGAAGATAACGCGGTGCGGAAAGTCGGTTTGAGGCCGATGGAAGAGGAAGCGGAGTAGTTTTTTTGCCGGGTGGCGGCTTCGCCTTACCCGGCTTACAAAACCCTCGAACGTAGGCCGGGTAAGGGTTAGCGCCACCCGGCTAACATAAGTTACACCGTCACAACCGGCACTCTTGGTGCCAGTGCGCACATCAATTCATACCCCACCGTGCCCGCCGCGGCAGCAACGTCGTCAATCTTAACTTCGTTACCCCACAGCTCGACGGGTGAGCCAATGCCCGCCTGCGGGCATGGCGTCAGGTCAACGGCCAGCATATCCATAGATACGGTGCCCACCGTTCCCGTGCGGACCCCATCGACCCAGACCGGCGTGCCGGTCGGCGCGATGCGCGGGTAGCCGTCGGCATAACCGCCCGCCACGATGCCAATCCGCTGCTCGCCCTTTGCCCGGTAGCGGCTGCCGTAGCCCACCGTGTCCCCGGCCTTCAGCGTCTGCACGCCAATGATTTCACTGCGCAGGGTCATGACCGGCTTAAGGCCGCTGTTGGCGATATCCTGCCACTGACCAGAGGGAGACGCACCGTACAGAACGATCCCCGGACGCACCCAGTGATAGTGCGCCTCGGGATGCCACAGCGTGGCCGCCGAGTTCGACAGCGAGCGCGGGCAATCCAGCCCTTCAGCCGCCTGCTCAATGCGGACCATGGCATCGGCAATGCCGTCGGGTTTTTCCGCGTCGGCAAAATGCGCCATCAGCGTCATTTCGCCCACGTTTTTCATGGCGCGCAGCTGCTGCCAGACCGTATGCACCCGCTCAGGCTGAAAGCCCAGGCGGTTCATGCCGCTGTTCACCTTGAGGTAGATATCCAGCGGAGCATGGAGCTTCGCATCCTGGATCGCCTTAATCTGCCAGTTGCTGTGAACGCTGGTGGTCAGCCGGTACTTATCCAGCAGCGGCAGATCGTCCGTATGGAAGAACCCTTCCAGCAGTAGAATCGGCCCTTTCCAGCCGCGCTCGCGCAGCAGAATGGCCTCTTCCAGATTCAGGAGCGCAAAACCGTCGGTCGCGCTCAGCGCGCTCCAGATACGGTCAATGCCGTGGCCGTAGGCATTCGCTTTCACCACCGACCAGACGCGCGAACCCGGTGCCGCCCGACGAACAATTTGCAGATTATCCTTCAGGGCCTGCAGGTTCAGCTGGGCCAGAACAGGACGGGACATGACAACTCCTTAGCTATGCGCGCCGTGCAGGTGCTGTGGACGCGAAGGCGTAAACCCCGATTGATAGCGTGCGGCGCTTAAATCGTCAAACGGAATTGCCGGCGTGCGCCCGGAAATCAGGTCGCTCAGCAGCTGGCCCGATCCGCAGGCCATCGTCCAGCCGAGCGTGCCGTGTCCTGTATTGGTCCACAGGTTTTTGAACGGCGTGCGGCCTACGATCGGCGTGCCGTCCGGGGTCATCGGACGCAGGCCGGTCCAGAACGTCGCCTGCTCAACAAAACCGCCGCGCGGGAAGAGATCGCCCACGACCATCTCCAGCGTTTCACGACGCGGCTTCAGCAGCTCGGTGTTGAAGCCGACGATCTCCGCCATGCCGCCTACGCGAATGCGGTTGTCGAAGCGGGTAATGGCGATTTTGTAGGTTTCATCCAGAATGGTCGAGACAGGTGCGCCGCTCTCTTCTTTCACCGGAATGGTCAGCGAGTAGCCCTTCAGCGGATAAACCGGAATGTCGAGAATGCCTTTCAGCATGGCGGTGGAGTACGAACCAAACGCCATCACGTAGGCATCGGCTTTGATCACCTCGTCGCCGCACTTCACGCCGTAAATTTTTTCCCCTTCCGACAGCAGCTTGTCGACGGAGGTGTTAAAGCGGAACTTCACTCCCGCCTGCTCGCACATTTGCGCCAGACGTTGCGTAAAGAGCTGGCAGTCGCCGGTTTCGTCATTCGGCAGGCGCAGGCCGCCGGTCAGCTTGTGCGCCACTTCCGCCAGCGCCGGTTCAACCTGGCCAAGCTGGCTGGCTTCAAGGAGCTGGTACGGTACGCCCGCATCTTCCAGCACGGCGATATCGCGGGTGGCATTCTCGTACTGTTGCTCGGTGCGGAACAGCTGCAGCGTCCCGCCCTGACGGCCTTCGTACTCAATCCCCGTCGACGCTCGCAGCGCTTTCAGACAGTCGCGGCTGTATTCCGCCAGGCGCACCATGCGCCCTTTGTTCTCCATGTAGTGGCGGGTGTCGCAGTTGCGCAGCATCTGCCACATCCACTTCAGCTGGAACTGCGTGCCGTCAAGGCTGATGGCCAGCGGCGCATGGCGCTGGAACATCCATTTAATCGCTTTCAGCGGAACGCCCGGCGCAGCCCACGGCGCCGCATACCCCGGAGAGATTTGCCCGGCGTTCGCCGCGCTGGTTTCAAGCGCGGGACCGGATTCACGATCGATAACGGTTACGTCATGTCCCGCCTGACTTAAATACCAGGCGCTGGTTACCCCAACGACACCACTTCCCAGTATGACAACACGCATAGCCACTCCATTATGTGCAAAAGAACAATCTTCTAATTACAGATTGATAACCTAGTTGAAAATATTATTCAACATACGACTTTTTTATGGTGACTTACCTCACACATCCCCCAGCATCAGGGGATAGTGCTAATTTGGGATCTCCTGCTGCGCGTTATTTTTAACCAGCATAATATGCTGAGGCATACCGTTTTTTTGCCGTATCAAAAACGCGAAATCGCAAAGAAAAAATTTCTGCCCCAGCACGCTTTTTAACACGTTGATCTATGCTTGAAAGGAGGCTCTCAAGACAGAGAGAGCACCCACAACGAGGGCGCGCTAATGGCTACTATTGATTCCCTGAACAAGGACAACACACGTCTGAGCGATGGACCCGACTGGACCTTCGAGCTGCTGGATGTTTACCTCGCCGAAATCGACCGGGTCGCAAAGCTGTATCGTCTGGATACCTATCCCCATCAGATTGAAGTCATTACGTCCGAACAGATGATGGACGCCTACTCCAGCGTCGGGATGCCGATTAACTATCCGCACTGGTCGTTTGGTAAAAAATTTATTGAAACGGAACGGCTGTATAAGCACGGCCAGCAGGGGCTGGCGTATGAGATTGTGATTAACTCCAATCCGTGTATTGCCTATTTAATGGAAGAGAACACCATTACCATGCAGGCGCTGGTGATGGCGCATGCCTGCTACGGGCATAACTCATTTTTCAAGAATAACTACCTGTTTCGCAGCTGGACGGACGCCAGCTCCATCGTCGATTACCTGATCTTCGCCCGCAAATACATTACCGACTGCGAAGAGCGCTACGGCGTGGACGAAGTGGAAAAACTGCTCGACTCCTGCCACGCGCTGATGAACTACGGCGTGGACCGCTATAAACGCCCGCAGAAAATCTCCCTGCAGGAGGAGAAAGCCCGGCAGAAAAGCCGCGAAGAGTACCTGCAAAGCCAGGTGAACATGCTGTGGCGAACCCTGCCGAAGCGTGAGGAGGAAAAAACGATCGCCGAAGCGCGTCGCTATCCGTCCGAGCCGCAGGAAAACCTGCTCTATTTTATGGAGAAGAACGCCCCGCTGCTGGAGCCGTGGCAGCGTGAGATCCTGCGCATCGTGCGCAAGGTGAGCCAGTATTTTTACCCGCAAAAGCAGACGCAGGTCATGAACGAAGGCTGGGCGACCTTCTGGCACTACACCATTCTTAACCATCTGTACGACGAGGGAAAAGTGACCGAGCGGTTCATGATGGAATTCCTCCACAGCCATACTAACGTGGTGTTCCAGCCGCCCTACAACAGCCCGTGGTACAGCGGGATTAACCCGTATGCGCTTGGCTTCGCCATGTTCCAGGATATTAAGCGCATCTGCCAGTCGCCGACGGAAGAAGACAAGTACTGGTTCCCGGATATCGCCGGTTCTGACTGGCTGGAAACGCTGCACTTTGCGATGCGCGACTTTAAGGATGAGAGCTTCATCAGCCAGTTTATGTCGCCGAAGATCATGCGTGATTTCCGCTTCTTCACCGTGCTGGACGATGACCGCAACAACTATCTGGAGATTTCCGCTATCCATAACGAAGAGGGATACCGTGAGATCCGCTCTCGCCTCTCTTCCCAGTACAACCTGAGCAACCTTGAGCCGAATATTCAGGTGTGGAACGTCGATTTGCGCGGCGACCGCTCCCTGACGCTGCGCTATATCCCGCACAATCGCGCGCCGCTGGATAAAGGGCGTAAAGAGGTGCTGAAGCACGTGCATCGCCTGTGGGGTTTTGACGTGCAGCTGGAGCAGCAGAATGAAGACGGGAGCGTCGAGCTGCTGGAACGTTGCCCGGCGCGGTTGAATACGCTGTAGCGCCACCGGGCGAAAAAAAACCTCTCGTATGAGAGGTTTTTCTTTTAGCGGGTCTGAATCGCTAAATCACCCGGCAGAGTTTTCTGCATACGGTGCCAGATTTCACCGGAATCGTGACCGTAGCGGCGCACCGTCTCATAAACCTGATCGTGCAGGCCTTCGGTACAGAGCTTGCTCAGCTTATGGTAGAAGCCCAGCGCCAGGCTACGCGCTTCCGGATTGGCAAAGTAGTGGCGGCCAATGCGGGTATAAAGCCCTTTCATACCGTTGAGGATCAGGCCATACACCGGGTTGCCGGAGGCAAACGCCAGGCCGCGAAACACGTTGTAATCGAGGGTGGCAAAAGCATCGGCGTGATCTTCCACCTCGTTTGCTGTGGCCAGCACCGCAAGGGCGTCTTCCGGATGCTGACGGAAAGCGGTACGAATAAAGATCGTCGCGATGTTGGTGCGAACGGAGAGCAGATTATCAATGAGCTGCGGCACGCTTTCATGGTCGAGACGCGCCAGCGTTTCAAGAATGTTCAGCCCGGACGTTTCCCAGAAGTTGTTTACTTTCGTAGGCTTACCGTGCTGGATCGTCAACCAGCCATCGCGCGCCAGCCGCTGAAGCACTTCACGCAGCGTGGTGCGAGTGACGCCAATCAGTTCAGAGAGTTCGCGTTCAGCCGGAAGAATGGACCCCGCAGGGAAACGATTATTCCAGATGCTTTCAATGATGTACTCTTCCGCGAAACCCGCCGGGCTCTGCGCCTTAATGACCATAGTGAGATTTCCATTACACAGCTTTAGCAAATTGGACTCATCATACCAGAGGGACGCAGTAGCAGGTAGCGCGGCAAAGAGAGAAAAGAGGGATCGCCGTTTCATTTTTGTGAAATTTACAATGCAGCCTTATCCGCCTCCAGGCCGTGATTTTTGCGTATACTGATGTTTTGTCTTACTTGACGGGAAGGACGTCTGTTGTGGAAATTTCTTTTGGGCGCGCGCTATGGCGCAATTTTTTAGGCCAGTCTCCTGACTGGTATAAACTGATACTGTTGGTTTTCCTGGTCGTTAATCCCATCATTTTTAGCGTGAATCCCTTTATCGCCGGCTGGCTGCTGGTGGCGGAGTTTATCTTCACCCTGGCCATGGCGCTGAAATGTTATCCCCTGCTGCCGGGCGGATTGCTGGCGTTTGAAGCCGTCGTCATCGGTATGACCAGCGCCGAGCATGTCAAAGCAGAGCTGGCGTCTAATCTCGAAGTGCTTCTGCTGCTGATCTTTATGGTGGCGGGTATCTACTTTATGAAACAGCTGCTGCTGTTCATCTTCACGCGCCTGCTGCTCAGCATTCCGTCGAAAATGTACCTCTCGCTGGCGTTTTGCCTTGCCGCCGCCTTCCTGTCGGCCTTCCTGGATGCGCTGACGGTCGTCGCGGTGGTGATCAGCGTCGCGGTTGGGTTTTACGGTATTTATCACCGCGTGGCCTCCTCTCGCCCAAATGAGGACCTGCAGGATGACAGCCACGTCGAGGCGCATAACCGTGACGTGCTGGAACAGTTCCGCGCGTTTCTGCGCAGCCTGATGATGCATGCCGGCGTGGGTACCGCCCTGGGCGGCGTGATGACCATGGTGGGCGAGCCGCAAAACCTGATCATTGCCAAAGCGGCGGGCTGGCACTTCGGTGATTTTTTCCTGAGAATGGCCCCGGTGAGCGTACCGGTGCTGATCTGCGGGCTGGCGACCTGTCTGCTGGTGGAGAAGTTTCGCCTTTTTGGCTACGGGGCGCAGCTCCCGGAGCCGGTGCGTCAGGAACTGCATAAATTCGATGTGCAGAGCCGAAGCCAGCGGACGCGCCAGGAGACGCTACGACTGATTGCCCAAGGGATCATTGGCGTCTGGCTTATCGCGGCGCTGGCGTTCCATCTTGCCGAAGTGGGGCTGATTGGCCTGTCAGTCATTATTCTCGCCACCACCTTTACCGGCGTGACGGACGAACATGCCATCGGCAAGGCGTTTACCGAAGCCCTGCCGTTTACCGCCCTGTTGGCGGTGTTCTTTGCCGTCGTGGCGGTGATTATCGACCAGCACCTGTTCGCGCCGATTATTGCCTTTGTATTAAAGGCGTCACCGGATGCTCAGCTCTCGCTGTTTTACCTGTTTAACGGCCTGCTCTCGTCGATCTCAGATAACGTCTTTGTCGGGACGGTCTACATCAACGAGGCCAAAGCGGCCATGGAGCAAGGCGTTATCAGCGCCGGACAGTTTGAGCTGCTGGCCGTGGCGATCAACACCGGTACCAACCTGCCGTCGGTAGCGACGCCAAATGGCCAGGCCGCCTTCCTGTTCCTGCTGACCTCCGCCCTCGCGCCGCTCATACGTCTTTCTTATGGCAGGATGGTGTGGATGGCACTGCCCTATACGCTGGTGCTCACGATCGTCGGATTGCTTTGCGTCAAAATTACCCTCATTCCCTGTACGCAATGGCTGGTACAAGCGGGTATACTTGCGGCGCAGTAAACTACGCATCTCGGGCAGTTCGCTGCCCGTTTGCCTTTTCGCACGATAAACATCCAATTACGTTTTATTTCGCCAGGTACAGGTGGCGCGAAAAACGAATTCGTTTACACTGCGCTTTCTAAGCATGTTCCAGGGAAATGATTATGTTGAGATTTTTAAACCAGTGCTCCCGCGGTCGCGGAGCGTGGTTGTTAATGGCCCTGACCGCCTTTGCGCTGGAAATGGTCGCGCTGTGGTTCCAGCACGTAATGGGACTGAAACCTTGCGTACTGTGTATTTACGAACGCTGCGCGCTATTCGGCATTATGGGTGCGGGCCTGGTGGGCGCGATTGCCCCAAAATCGCCGCTTCGCTATGCCGGTATTGCCATCTGGATCTACAGCGCCTGGAAAGGAATTGAACTCTCCTGGCAGCACACCATGATGCAATTGCATCCGTCACCGTTTATGACCTGTGATTTTGCCGCCCGCTTCCCGAGCTGGCTGCCGCTGGACAAATGGCTGCCGCAGGTGTTTGTTGCATCCGGTGACTGCTCCGTTCGTCAGTGGGAATTCCTGACGCTGGAGATGCCGCAGTGGCTGGTGGGTATTTTTGCCGCCTACTTCGTCGTGGCGCTGCTGGTGCTGATTGCCCAGCCGTTCAAACCGAAGAAACGCGATCTGTTCGGAAGGTAAAAGCAAAAAGGCAACCGAGGTTGCCGTTTTTAGTGCTTGCGCCCTCTCCCGTGGGAGAGAGTTGGGGTGAGGGCATCAGGCCGCACAAGCACAAAAAAACCCGCCTCGGCGGGTTTTTTAATCTCAACGGGTCGGGTGATTCATGATGTGGTCTTCCCAGTCACGCACCTCGGACTCTTTCACAGCAATGTGGCGCACAGAGATACGTTCACCGTGCATCGCCGCTTTTGAACCGGTTAACAGCGGATGCCAGTCAGGCAGACCTTTCCCTTCCGCCAGCAGGCGATACGCGCAGGTATGCGGCAGCCATTCAAACGTCGGCAGATTATCCCGGGTTAACTTGATGCAGTCAGGCTCAAATTCAAACCGGCGCTCATAGTTGCGGCACTGGCAGGTTTTAATGTTTAACTGCTTGCAGGCAACGTTGGTGAAGTAGATTTCATCCGTATCTTCATCCATCAGCTTGTGCAGGCAGCACTGCCCGCAGCCGTCACACAATGATTCCCATTCCGCGTCAGTCATGTCGTCGAGAGTTTTGCTTTGCCAGAAAGGGATGTTGTTCATCAGGATGTCCACACGTCAAAAGAAAGCGCACCTTATAACGAGTCTGGCACGTTGTTGCAAGTTTTGCCGCCCTCTTCAGGCGGCAAGATGGGGTTACAGCACGCGAGTTTTCAGCGACAGGCCGTTAAAACCGACCTCAAGCTCGTCACCGCTGAGTAGCGGGCCAACGCCTTCTGGGGTTCCGGTCAGGATCACATCGCCTGGTTTAAGGGTAAAGAAGCGGCTCATGTAGGCGATCAGGGGCACAATCTTATGGATCATGTCTGCCGTGGTGCCCTGCTGGCGGATCTCGCCGTTAACCTTCAGGCTGAGCGGCGTGTCCTGCGGATCGCCGTTAAATTCGCTCACCGGCACAAACGCCGAAATCGGGCAGGAATTATCAAACCCTTTGGCTTTTTCCCACGGCTGCCCTGCTTTCTTCATTTTGCCCTGCACGTCACGCAGGGTCAGATCCAGCGCCACGCCGTATCCGGCAATCGCTTTTTTAACATGTTCTTCCGAGGCCTGGCGCAGCGTCGCGCCGATCAGCACGGCAAGTTCAACTTCGTGATGCACCGAACCCAGCCCCTGGGGCAGCGCCAGCGGCTGGCGGATATCGCAAAGCGCCGTTTCAGGCTTAATAAACAGGACCGGCTCTTCTGGCGTCGCGCTGCCCATCTCCTGAATATGTTTTGCGTAGTTGCTGCCCACGCAAACCACTTTGCTGACGGGATAATCCAGTAATGCACCTTGCCAGTTATGATGTTGATACATGGTCGACCCCTAAACGGTTGATGTGTTGTGCCCAAAAACAGTTGAGACTATTTTTTACCGTTCGCCTCAAGATGCTGTTTTAATAAATTCTCGGGTGGCGGTGGAAGCTGTAAATAATAGCCTTGCTCGGATAAGGCCGTTTTCACTTTATCCAGATCGGCGTTAATCAGTTTCTTACGACCATCGAGCGGCAGCAGCATCGCCAGCTGTGGTCGGCCAAAGTTCTTCATTAATTCTTCAGGCACGCGTGAAAAATCGTCTTTCTTTTCGACATAAAGATAGGTCTGGTCACGGCTTGTACTTCTGTAGATCACACAAAACATGTTTTTACTCTGAATTAATGGGTGGTTGCTTGCCTCAATATACTCCTGACTATAACATGCCTGATACTCTTCGGAATATCGCAGCGAGTGGTTGCGGTTAATAGCAAATTGAGTAAGGCCAGGATGTCAAACACGCCCATCGAGCTTAAAGGCAGTAGCTTCACCTTATCAGTGGTACATTTGCATGATGCAAAACCCGAGGTTATTCGTCAGGCGTTAGAAGACAAAATCGCCCAGGCTCCCGCCTTTCTGAAGCATGCCCCTGTTGTTATCAACGTCAGCGGTCTTGAGGCGCCGGTTAACTGGAAGCTTCTCCAGCAGGCCGTCTCCTCGACCGGACTGCGTATCGTGGGCATCAGCGGCTGCAAAGATACTGAGCTGAAAGCGGAAATTGAGCGTGCAGGGCTGCCTCTTCTGAATGAGGGCAAAGAAAAAGCCTCGCGTGCGGCACCCGTTGCCGTGCAAACGCCCCCTCCTGCGGTGCAAAACGTTACTACCGTCACAAAAACGCGAATGATTGATGTGCCGGTTCGTTCCGGTCAGCGCATTTATGCACCAAACTGTGATCTGATTGTTACAAGCCACGTCAGTGCTGGCGCTGAGCTGATTGCAGATGGCAATATTCACGTATACGGTATGATGCGTGGACGTGCGCTCGCAGGTGCAAGTGGCGATCGAGATGCGCAAATATTTTGTACTCACCTGACGGCGGAACTGGTGTCCATCGCAGGTGAATATTGGCTGAGCGACAAGATCCCAGCCGAATTTTATGGCAAAGCGGCTCGCCTGCTTCTGGCAGACGACGCGTTGACCGTTCAACCGTTGAATTGATCCCTTTTTAACAAGGAATTTCTATGGCACGCATTATTGTTGTTACTTCGGGTAAAGGAGGCGTTGGCAAGACCACCTCCAGCGCGGCCATCGCTACTGGTTTGGCCCAGAAGGGAAAGAAAACCATCGTTATCGACTTCGATATCGGTCTGCGTAACCTCGACCTCATCATGGGATGTGAGCGTCGCGTCGTGTATGACTTCGTGAACGTCATTCAGGGCGATGCCACGCTGAACCAGGCGATGATCAAAGACAAGCGCACCGAGAACCTCTACATTCTCCCGGCATCTCAGACGCGTGACAAAGACGCCCTGACCCGTGAAGGGGTGGAAAAGGTGCTCGACGATCTGAAAAAAATGGATTTCGACTTCATCGTCTGCGACTCCCCTGCCGGCATCGAAACCGGTGCCCTGATGGCGCTCTACTTCGCGGATGAAGCGATCATCACCACCAACCCTGAAGTTTCATCCGTGCGTGACTCAGACCGTATTCTGGGGATCCTCGCCTCTAAATCCCGTCGTGCGGAAAATGGCGAAGACCCGATTAAAGAACACCTGCTGCTCACCCGCTACAATCCGGGCCGCGTGAACAAAGGTGACATGCTGAGCATGGAAGACGTGCTGGAGATCCTGCGCATTAAGCTGGTGGGCGTTATCCCGGAAGATCAGTCCGTGTTACGCGCCTCTAACCAGGGCGAGCCAGTGATCCTTGATACAATGGCAGATGCAGGTAAAGCTTACGCCGATACCGTTGACCGTCTGCTGGGAGAAGAACGTCCTTTCCGCTTCATTGAAGAAGAGAAGAAAGGTTTCCTCAAACGCCTGTTCGGAGGATAAGTTATGGCATTACTGGACTTTTTTCTCTCGCGGAAAAAGAACACCGCCAACATCGCAAAAGAACGTCTGCAAATTATCGTTGCGGAGCGTCGCCGTAGCGACGCCGAGCCTCACTACCTGCCGCAGCTGCGCAAGGACATCCTGGAAGTGATCTGTAAGTATGTGCAGATTGACCCGGAGATGGTCACGGTGCAGCTGGAACAAAAAGACGGGGATATTTCGATTCTGGAGCTGAACGTTACGCTCCCGGAAGCGGAAGAGTCGCGTCCGTAGGTTTGTGGTTTCATAGCCCCGGTAAGCGCAGCGCCACCGGGGGAATATGCCGGGTTTATCACCCGGCATATTTTTTATCGCGGATAGCCTTCCAGCAGCGAATTCAGGCGATCGGCCATCAATTCCCCGCGCCATCCCGCCATCATTTCCGGCACGCCATTCTGCGGCTTCAGCTTCCAGTGCCAGTTCAGCAGCTGGTTAATCTGACGACGTGAGGCGAGCAGTTCCGCGCTCAGTTTGCTTTCGGTTGCAACTGCCTGCACCAGCGCTTTGATGTCCTTGAAAGCCTTGCGATAGCCCGGCATGTCCATCAGGTTCAGCAGCGGTTCCGGCAGCGCGTCTTCCGGCAGCTCCTGCGCTTTTGCGACCAGCGCCAGCAGGGTTTTACCGTGGAAGCGGATCTCGCTGCCCGAAAGGCCAATGCTGTCCAGCTCGCCCAGGCTGCCCGGCATATAGCGCGCGATTGCCCAGAGATGCTCTTCGCGAACCACAAAGTTAACGGCCAGATCGCGCTCGCGCGCTTTACGCAAGCGCCAGTCTGCCAGCAGCTGCAGGCATGCCAGCTGACGCGTGCGCAGCTGCCAGGCGTTGCTGATATCGCGCCAGGCCTCTTTCGGGTCAACCACTTCCTGACGACGCTGCTGGGTCATACGGCATTCGTCCAGCGCAGCAGCGAGCCAGCCGGAGGCTTCCGCCTCTTTCATCAGCTGCCCGGCGATCGGCAGCAGGTAAAACACATCTGCCGCCGCGTATTCCAGCTGACGCTCGGTAAGGGGGCGCGCCAGCCAGTCGGTACGGGATTCACTTTTATCCAGCGTCAGGCCCGTATACTCCTCCACCATGGCAGCAAAGCCCCATGAGAGCGGACGATTGCTGAATGCCGCGAGGATCTGCGTGTCAATCAGCGGCTGGGGCATGATGCCAAAGGTGTTCAGAAAGACTTCCAGATCCTCACTGCCTGCGTGCAGGTATTTCGTCACGGCGGTATCGAGCAGCAGGTCACGCATCGGCGTCCAGTCGGTAATGCCGAGAGGGTCAATCAGCGACACGTGTTTACCGTCGTACATCTGAATCAAACCCAGCTGCGGATAATAGGTCCGGGTACGGACAAACTCGGTATCCAGGGCAATGGCAGGAAAGTCGCGCGTCACTTCGCACAGCGAAGCCAGCTCGTCGTTGGTCGTGATCATCTGGTAATTCAAAACGGGTTCTCTTTTGTTTGCGCCCATAAAAAACGCCGGCTTAACCGGCGTCTGGGCGATTAGCGTGAAGCTCAGGCCTTATTGTCTACTTTGCCACGGGCTTCGTCACGTAATTCTCGTCGTAATATCTTCCCGACGTTGGATTTTGGCAGCTCGTCGCGGAATTCCACCAGCTTCGGCACTTTATAGCCCGTTAGCTGACGACGGCAAAACGTTACCAGCGCTTCCTCGGTGAGTGAAGGATCTTTCTTGACCACAAATATCTTCACCGCTTCACCGCTGCTGCCGGAAGGAACGCCGACAGCCGCCACTTCAAGTACGCCGCTGTGCTGCATAACCACGTCTTCGATCTCATTCGGATAGACGTTGAAGCCGGAGACCAGGATCATGTCTTTCTTGCGATCGACGATGCGCAGGAAGCCCTCGTCATCCATTACCGCAATATCACCGGTGTGCAGCCAGCCGTCTTTGATGATTTCGTCGGTCGCATCGGGACGCTGCCAGTAACCCAGCATCACCTGCGGACCTCTGACGCAAAGCTCACCCGGCTCGCCCGGCGCGACTTCGTTATCGTTATCATCGACCAGTTTGGCCTCTGTCGAAGGAACCGGCAGACCAATGCTTCCACTGTGATAGTCGATATCGTGTGGGTTCACGCTGACCAGCGGAGCACATTCCGTCAGCCCATAGCCTTCCAGCAAATACTGGCCGGTGAGCTTCACCCAGCGCTCGGCGACCGCCTGCTGAACCGGCATGCCGCCGCCCGCAGAGAGGTGCAGCGTGGAGAAATCCAGCTGCTGGAACTCTTTGTTATTAAGCAGCGCGTTAAACAGGGTATTAACCCCGGTCATGGCGGTGAACGGATATTTCGCCAGCTCTTTCACCAGGCCCGGGATATCGCGCGGGTTGGTGATGAGGATGTTCTGACCACCCAGTTCAATAAACAGCAGGCAGTTCATGGTCAGCGCAAAGATGTGATACAGCGGAAGCGCGGTGATCACCACCTCTTTGCCCGGATGCAGCAGCGGCCCGTAGGTGGCGTTCACCTGTTCAAGGTTTGCCAGCATATTGCGGTGGGTAAGCATGGCCCCTTTGGCGACGCCGGTAGTCCCGCCCGTGTATTGCAGAAACGCAAGATCTTCCGCGACCACTTCGGGTTTAACATACTGCATACGGTAGCCCGCATGCAGCGCGCGGCGGAAGGAGATGGCGTCCGGCAGGTGGTATTTTGGCACCAGGCGCTTGACGTATTTGACGACAAAGTTAACCAGCGTGCCTTTGGCGGTGGAGAGCTGATCCCCCATGCGCGTCAGGATGACGTGTTTAACCTGGGTTTTGTCGACCACTTTTTCCAGCGTATGGGCGAAGTTGGACACAATGACAATCGCGGCCGCGCCGCTGTCGTTCAGCTGATGCTCCAGCTCGCGCGGGGTGTACAGGGGGTTGACGTTGACGACAATCATCCCGGCTCGCAGGATACCGAACAGCGCCACCGGGTATTGCAGCAGGTTCGGCATCATCAGCGCGACGCGGTCCCCTTTTTGCAGCCCCAGCCCTTCCTGCAGATACGCCGCAAACGCGCGGCTACGCTCCTCAAGCTTACGGAACGTCATGACCTCGCCCATATTCACGAATGCGGGCTGGTCCGCGTAGCGCCTTACCGAGTGCTCAAATAATTCCACCAGGGATTGATAACGGTCAGGATTGATCTCAGCAGGAACATCTGCGGGATAACGGTTAAGCCAAACCTTCTTCAATGCATCACCTCTGAAATGAGTGTTCGTCGTCATCACAACCCCGATAATAAACAGTTTGTTAACATTATATTAACTCAGCGTACCAGTTTATTAATTGTTCACATTTAAGGTTGCGAAGCGCGTCACTCTTTTTTTTCGTTTTATCCGTAAAAAAACAGAGACAGCGGCTGAGCCGCTGTCTCTTTTCTAACAATAACAGTGAGTTACTCAGTAACGATCGTCTGAACCTGTGCAGGGCCCGGGTTATACCAGCCCCAGCCCGGGTAGCCGTAACGATAAGGATGTGGACCCCACATCCACGGATCCATCGGCTGAGGCGGCATGACTACCTGCTGTGCCAGCCGCCAGCGTTTATACCCGTTGACCTGCATGGTCATAAATTTATACGGCGTGCTGCCGATTTTGCCCTGCACGGCGCCGGTAATCGGCCCGACAACGGTCACCAGCTGTCCGCGAAAATCGACCGGGTCCAGGAAACCACTGACGTCCGCATAGATACGCCCGCGAGAGGCCTCACCCAGTACCGGCCGCGCGCCGCTGTCCAGCGGAACGGTCGCGATCTCCAGACGGGTTTCCCCCTGCTGGTTTTGTACGTCGATGACCTTACCGCCAAAGCGCGCTTCCTGGCCGACGTAAAGCTCAGGCGCATTCATCACTCGCACCAGATCCTGCTGTGGCGTCGGGCTGCTGCCCTTAATCGCATCAGGAACGGAAACGCATCCGCTCAGTGCTATGGCAACCGCGCCTGCCATAATAAGGCGTACTACTTTAGTCTGAACCGCCATGATGCGACTCCTTTTTCTCAGTTCCTGTTACTGAGATTCACTCGCGGCCCGGAAGTTTCTTCCACGCGACGGTGTTTCGCAAATAAACCGGCTCCGCGTGTTCAACGGCAACGGTTTTTCCTGCTGCGAGCAGCTGGCAGGCAATCGGAAGCATATCTTCCGCAGCCGGCAGCAGCATGTTGCCGTCCACCAGCGTCACACCGGTGTCGTTTGCCATGTCAGGCCACGCCTGCCAGCCGGTGCCGACGGTTGCCCACTCACCGGAGAGCTGCTGCAGTCGTTCAGTGACCGCTTCCGGCTTGAGCACGGCTTCCGTCTCTTCGCCGTGCCACACGCCCTGCTCGTCGCGGGTGTATTCGGCCCAGTAAACTTCGCCCATGCGGGCATCAATCGCGGCCAGCACGCGCGTTGCCCCGGTCATGCGCCATGCGCCCTGCGCCATCGTGGCAAGGGTAGAGACGCCGATCATCGGCAGTTCGGCGCCCAGCGCCAGCCCCTGCGCAATGCCGATCCCGATACGTACGCCCGTAAAGCTGCCGGGGCCACGGCCAAAGGCCAGCGCATCGAGGTCGGTTAAGGAGGTGTTGCCCTGGGTTAAAATGGCTTTTACCAGGGGCAGAATGCGTTGGGTGTGTTCCCGTGGGCACTCTTCGAAATGGGCAGAAACAGCACCGTCGTTCAACAGAGCGACAGAGCAAGCCTCTGTCGCGGTATCAATAGCCAGAATTCGCATCAGTCGTCGCGCTCTCGCAAGGGTCAGTCACAAAATGGCGCGCATCTTAGCATACTCCGGGGTAAATTACTCCGCCGTTGGGTTTGCCAGGAAGCGCACCGCGCGTTTTATGTCCCGCGTCCGCGGCGCGGGCGGCAGGCTGGCAAGGAAGGTGGCGCCGTAAGGGCGCATCACCAGCCGGTTATCGCAAATGACCAGCACGCCGCGATCGGTGACGTCGCGGATTAATCGCCCTACCCCCTGCTTGAGGGTTATCACCGCGTCCGGGAGCTGTACCTCGTCAAACGGATCGCCCCCGCGCAGGCGGCAGTCTTCCATGCGCGCCTTCAGCAGCGGATCGTCCGGAGAGGTAAACGGCAGCTTATCAATGATCACCAGCGAGAGCGTATCGCCGCGCACATCCACCCCTTCCCAGAAGCTGCTGGTGGCTACCAGCAGGGCATTTCCGGCGCTGACAAACTGCTGGAGCAACTGGCCTTTGCTGGTTTCCCCCTGCAGCAGCACCGGTAAGGTCATGGTGGCGCGGAACTGCTCGGCGAGATCGCGCATCATGGCGTGAGAGGTGCAGAGCATAAAGCAGCGGCCGTTGTTGGCCTCGATCATCGGTTTTAACATCGCGGCCAGGTGGCGCGCCGCACCCGGCTGGTTCGGCAGCGGCAGATTACGGGGAACGCAGAGCAGCGCCTGTTTTTCGTAATCGAACGGGCTCGGCAGGAGCAGCGATTCCGCATCCTCAATGCCGAGACGTTCCGTGAAGTGATGCAGATCGTCATTCACCGACAGGGTTGCCGAGGTGAAGATCCAGCTTCCCGGTTTTTGCGCCATCACCTCTTTAAATTTATCCGCCACCGTCAGCGGCGTGAGCGCCAGCGTGAAGTGCCGGGAGGTGCACTCATACCAGTAGCTGAACCCCGGCTGGTTAATCTCTTTCAGCCGTTTAAGCCGCCCGCGATACAGCGTGGCGCGTTCGAAGGCCGCATCCAGCAGCGCGGAGCGGCCGAGGGACAGTTTTGCCACGTCGTAGCAGAGTTCGAGGGCATCATCGAGCAGCAGCAGCGCGCGCTGGATGTTTTTGTCCGCCAGAAGCTCGCGCAGGTTACCGCGATAGCCCGGCTCGCCGAGCTGCAAGCGGAAATCCTGCGCGCTTTGCGCCAGACGGTCGGCGCACTTCTGCAGCTGCTGGGTATCTTTGAGTTCGGTCCGGTAAGCGATGGTGAAATCTTTCGCCAGATCCTGCAGCTGGCGGCTGGAAAGCGACTGGCCGAAGTACTGGCTGGCAATGTCCGGAAGCTGATGGGCTTCGTCGAAGATCATCACGTCCGCCTCCGGGATCAGCTCGCCGAAACCGCTGTCCTTGACGACCATATCCGCGAGGAACAGATGGTGGTTCACCACCACCACATCCGCGTCCATCGCCGTTTTGCGCGCTTTCACCACAAAGCAGTCTTTATACAGCGGGCAGTCGCTGCCGAGGCAGTTGTCGTTGGTGCTGGTCACCAGCGGCCAGGCAGGCGAGTCTTCCGGCACGCTCGCGCAGGTGCTGATATCACCCTCTTCGGTCTGGTTCGCCCAGGCGCGAAGGATAATAACGTCGCTGAGGGTTTGCACCGGCAGGTCGCCGCCCGCCAGCGCCTGCTGCTCAAGACGTTCCAGGCAGAGATAGTTAGAGCGCCCCTTCAGCAGGGCCAGACGCCCCTTATATTTCAGCGCTTTCGCCACCGTGGGCAAATCGCGGCTGTAGAGCTGATCCTGCAGCGCCTTCGAACCGGTGGAAATAATCACCTTCTTCTTCGCGCGCAGCGCTGGAGCAAGGTAAGCATACGTTTTACCCGTGCCGGTTCCGGCTTCGACCACCAGCGGCTGAGCCTTATCGATGGCGCGTGCAACGGCGTGCGCCATCTGGCGCTGAGGCTCACGGGGCTTGAAGCCGGGAATAGCCTGCGCTAATTGACCTTCAGGGGAAAAATCGTCTGCCACGGTGCTCTCTCACTGTATTTTTGCACAGGGATTATGTCAGCCCATCCTCTCCTGTGCCACCCCAAATAGTGACGACAGGAGAACAATATGGCAGTCTTGCCGCCTGACGACGAAAAATAACGAGGAAACGTTTATGACAATTGTGCGCATTGATGCCGAAGCCCGCTGGTCTGATGTGGTGATCCATAATCAGACGCTCTACTACACCGGCGTACCGGCTAACCTGGACGCGGATGCGTTCGAGCAGACGGCCAATACCCTGGCACAGATTGACGCGGTGCTGGAAAAACAAGGCAGCGACAAATCCCGCATTCTGGATGCAACGATTTTCCTGGCAAACAAAGAGGATTTCGCGGCGATGAACAAAGCCTGGGATGCATGGGTAGTGGCGGGTCACGCGCCTGTACGCTGTACCGTACAGGCCACGCTGATGAAGCCGGAATATAAGGTAGAGATTAAGATTATCGCGGCGGTGTAGGCCCGATTACTCTTCTGGATCTTCATCTTCATCTTCGAAACGCGCCACGATCCGCTCGCCGGAATGACTGGCGCGAATCTCCTCTGCGACAACGGTAATTGCCTGTCCGCTGCTCATCCCCTGGGACATCAGTTCCTGAATTCGCTCAACCGCTTTCTGCTGCTGTTCATGGCTCAGAGAAGGTAAACCTGCAAACATCGTCAACTCCTGCTAAATTATTCGCGCTAATTATTTCACGCTGCCCGGTAGTATGCCACACATGAACATGCGCTTCCCCACTGTTATTACCTTGCCCTGGCGTGCAGACGCCGCTGAATTCTGGTTTGCCCGCCTGAGCCATCTTCCGTTTGCGATGCTGCTGCATTCCGGCCATGCGGACCATCCCTGTAGCCGCTTCGACATTCTGGTGGCCGATCCGCTAAAGACGCTGACAACCGATGACCTGTCGTTAACGGACGATCCGCTGGTGCAGCTTCAGCACGCCATTAACGCGCTGGGCTTATCTGCCGCGCCGAACCCGGATCTCCCTTTTCAGGGGGGCGCGCTGGGCCTGTTTGGTTACGATCTGGGTCGCCGTTTCGAAACGCTGCCGGAGCATGCGCAGGCTGATATTCCCCTGCCCGACATGGCCGTGGGGCTGTATAACTGGGCGTTAATAGTCGATCACCAGAAAAAAACGGTTTCCCTGCTGAGCCATCATGACGTGCAGGCGCGTCTGGCGTGGCTTGAGGCGCAACAGCCTGCACCGGCACAGACGTTTACGTTGACCTCAGGCTGGCGCTCAAATATGAGCGCAGCGGAGTACGCCGAAAAATTCTCGCGCGTTCAGGCGTATCTGCAAAGCGGTGACTGCTATCAGGTTAACCTCGCCCAGCGCTTCCAGGCGACGTACCGGGGAGATGAGTGGCAGGCGTTTACCCGTCTTAACGCCAGCAATAAGGCGCCGTTCAGCGCGTTTGTGCGTCTGGAACAGGGGGCGATCCTCAGCCTGTCGCCCGAGCGCTTTATTCATCTGGCCGAGGGCACGATCCAAACCCGTCCGATTAAAGGTACCCTGCCGTGTCTTGCCGATCCCGACGCCGATCGCCAGCAGGCGGAAAAACTGGCCGCCTCGCCAAAAGATCGCGCCGAAAACCTGATGATTGTCGATCTGATGCGTAACGACATTGGCCGCGTCGCCGAACCGGGCAGCGTGCGCGTGCCGGAACTGTTTGTCGTCGAGCCTTTCCCGGCGGTGCATCATCTGGTCAGTACCATTACCGCGCGTCTACCCGCCTCTCGCACCGCCTGCGATCTGCTCCGCGCCGCGTTTCCGGGCGGCTCCATCACCGGCGCGCCGAAGGTGCGGGCAATGGAGATCATTGATGAGCTGGAGCCCCACCGCCGCAACGCCTGGTGCGGCAGCATCGGCTATATCAGCCTGTGCGGCACCATGGATACCAGCATTACCATTCGCACGCTGACGGCCTGCGACGGAAATCTTTACTGTTCGGCCGGGGGCGGCATTGTTGCCGATAGCCAGGTCGATGCGGAATATCAGGAAACCTTTGATAAAGTTAACCGTATTCTGAAACAACTGGAGTAATCACGGGTGGAAAAAGAGAACCTGACGCTGGACGATTTTTTATCTCGCTTTCAGCTATTACGACCGCAGGTCAACCGCGAGGCGCTGAACCAGCGTCAGGCGGCCGTGCTGATCCCGGTCGTGCGTCGCACGCAACCGGGCCTGCTGCTCACCCAGCGTTCTCCCCATTTACGTAAGCACGCGGGTCAGGTCGCCTTTCCGGGTGGCGCAGTGGACAGCTCCGACGCATCGCTGATTGCCGCCGCGCTGCGGGAAGCTCAGGAAGAAGTTGCCATTCCGCCGGAGGCCGTTGAGGTCATCGGCGTGCTGCCGCCCGTCGACAGCGTTACCGGTTTTCAGGTCACGCCGGTGGTGGGCATTATCCCTCCGGGCCTGCAGTATCACGCCAGCGTCGATGAAGTCTCTGCGGTGTTTGAAATGCCGCTTGAAGAGGCGCTCCGGCTAAGTCGTTATCATCCGCTGGATATCCATCGACGGGGGCATGACCATCGGGTCTGGTTGTCCTGGTATCAGCATTATTTTGTCTGGGGCATGACGGCGGGCATCATTCGCGAACTGGCGCTGCAAATCGGCCTGAAACCTTGACTATACTTTACATTCCATCCTTTTTCGCAGGTTTGCGATCCGCGTCGCGCTATTAGCAAAACCCATCGTTAACCATTAGTTTAATTCATGTGAATAGTTAAGCCGAGGTCGGTGTTCCCTCTTACACTATGCGCAGTTATAACATTGTTACTGGAACCCCGGTAACCCTGTCAGGAGTGTGAAAGTGATTAGTATATTCGACATGTTCAAAGTGGGAATTGGCCCTTCGTCTTCCCATACTGTTGGCCCGATGAAGGCCGGTAAACAGTTCGTCGATGATCTGGTCGAAAAAGGATTACTGGAAAGCGTTACCCGTGTCGCCGTGGATGTTTACGGCTCGCTGTCATTAACGGGTAAAGGCCACCACACCGATATCGCCATTATTATGGGTCTGGCAGGCAATATGCCGGATACCGTAGATATTGATGCCATCCCGGCATTCATCCGCGACGTGGAAACACGCGGCCGCCTGCTGCTGGCAAACGGTCAGCAGGAAGTCGATTTCCCGCAGGATGACGGCATGCGTTTTCGCAGCGACAACCTGCCGCTGCACGAAAACGGCATGACCATTCACGCTTACAGCGGTGAAAAAGAGATTTACAGCAAAACGTACTACTCCATCGGCGGTGGCTTCATCGTGGATGAAGAGCATTTTGGCAAAGACAGCGTCGGCGACGTCAGCGTACCGTACCCGTTCAAATCGGCTACTGAGATGCTGGGCTACTGCAAAGAGACCGGTCTTTCACTGTCCGGCATGGTGATGCAGAACGAACTGGCCCTGCACAGCAAAAAAGAGATTGAAGACTATTTTGCGAACGTCTGGCAAACCATGCGCGCCTGTATCGACCGCGGGATGAACACCGAAGGCGTTCTGCCGGGCCCACTGCGCGTGCCGCGTCGTGCCTCTGCCCTGCGCCGTGTGCTGGTGACCACGGACAAGTTCTCCAACGACCCGATGAACGTGGTTGACTGGGTAAACATGTTTGCCCTGGCGGTTAACGAAGAGAACGCCGCCGGTGGTCGCGTCGTGACGGCGCCAACCAACGGTGCGTGCGGTATCGTTCCGGCAGTGCTGGCCTACTACGATCACTTTATTGAGCCCGTAACGCCGGACATCTATATCCGCTATTTCCTGGCGGCAGGTGCCATTGGTGCGCTGTACAAAATGAATGCCTCCATCTCCGGTGCGGAAGTGGGCTGTCAGGGTGAAGTGGGCGTTGCCTGCTCCATGGCGGCGGCCGGTCTGGCAGAGCTGCTGGGCGCAAGCCCTGAGCAGGTCTGCGTGGCGGCGGAAATCGGTATGGAACATAACCTCGGTCTGACCTGTGACCCGGTCGCGGGCCAGGTTCAGGTGCCGTGCATCGAGCGTAACGCGATTGCCTCGGTGAAAGCCATCAACGCCTCACGGATGGCGATGCGCCGTACCAGCGAACCTCGCGTATCGCTGGATAAGGTGATTGAAACCATGTACGAAACCGGAAAGGACATGAACGCGAAATACCGCGAGACGTCCCGCGGTGGCCTGGCCATTAAGGTGCAGTGCGACTAATACTGCCTTTCGCCCATCTGCAACGGATGGGCAAATTTCCCTCTTCTTTCTCGTCTCCTTCTGCTTTCCCCACTACACTTTTACTGTTGCGTCCGGCTTTTGTGGCTGGTGGCTTATCAGGCGACCGTTCATGCAAACTGCACAAACGATCATTAAAAACTATCGCCGAAAACGCGTTATCGTCTGTGTGACGGTTGCGCTCCTCACGCTCATCCTGACGTTAGGCATTCGCTTTATTTCACAGCGCAATGTTAACCAACAGCGGATCCTCGATTTTACCAGCCACACCGTTCGCGCCCTTGATAACGTCCTGCTTTCTTTAGAGAACCGCCGCAGCGTGCTGCAGCCCCTGGTGGGGCAGCCCTGCCCGCAGGCGCACCTGGCGCTGCGAAAGCAGGCCGCCATTTTGCAGACGGTACGCTCCATCGCCCTGATTAACGACGGTGTCCTGTATTGCTCAAGTATTTTCGGCAGCCGCAATGTGCCCGTTCGCGACTTCCTGAAAGAATTACCCGCCAGCACGGCGAAGCTGATTTTATCGAGCGATCAGTGGCTGCTTAAGGGTAGCCCGATATTGATCCAGTGGTATCCCGTCTCTCAGGACGGTGAAGCTGGCGTTATCGAGATCATCAATATCGATCTGATCGCCAAAATGATTCTGGAGCCCCAGCGCCCGCTCATCAATGACGTGGCGCTGACCGTAGGCGATCGCTTTCTGCGCTATGGACAACGCGTCAGCGACAGCCTGACGTTTGATAAGGAAGGCTCGCTTTTCCAGCAATCGTCAACCCGAAACCCTTTCACCATTACGGTCAGCGGGCCAGGCCCTGGAGAGTTAGCCTTAAAAAGCCTGCCAGCCCAGCTGCCTCTCGGGCTTATGCTGAGCCTGCTGCTGGGCTATCTCGCCTGGCTGGCAACGGCAAACCGGATGAGCTTCACGTGGGAGATCGATATGGGGATTGCGGGCCGGGAATTTGAGCTTTTCTGCCAGCCGCTGGTGAATGCCCGTACCCAGGCGTGCACCGGCGTGGAGATCCTGCTGCGCTGGAATAACCCCCGTCAGGGTTGGATCACCCCAGAGGTGTTTATCCCCCTGGCAGAAGAACATAACCAGATTGTCCCCCTGACCCGCTATGTCATCGCTGAAACGGTGCGCCAGATAGGCTACTTCCCTTCCAGCGCCGGTTTTCACATTGGGATTAACGTCGCCGCCAGCCATTTCCGTCATGCGGTATTGATACAGGACCTGAACCGCCTCTGGTTCAGCGCCTGTCCGCGTCAGCAGCTGGTGATTGAACTCACGGAACGGGATGCGCTGCTGGATGCGGATTATCGCATCGTGCGCGAACTGCATCGCAAAGGGGTGAAGCTGGCCATCGACGATTTTGGTACCGGGAACAGCTCCCTCTCCTGGCTTGAAAAGCTTCACCCGGACGTGCTGAAAATCGACCAGTCGTTTACCACCGCCATCGGCACCGACGCCGTGAACTCGACGGTGACGGATATGATTATTGCGCTGGGACAGCGGCTGAATATTGAACTGGTGGCTGAAGGGGTCGAGACGGAGGAGCAGGCGCGCTATTTGCGCCGCCATGGCGTGCCTGTCCTGCAGGGGTTTTTCTATGCGCGGCCCATGCCGCTACGGGATTTTCCGAAGTGGCTGGCGGGAGGCGCGCCCCCGCCAGCGCATCATAACGGGCACATCGTGCCCTTAATGCCGCTGCGCTAAGCCGGCTTACTCATCTTCGTCGTGGGCTGATTGTTCTTTAACAATGCGAACCATATCAACGCGATAGTCGTTGGCTTCAACGATCGTAATGTGCAGCGGTGCCAGCTCGATAACATCTCCGACGCGCGGGATTTGCCCGTTAACCGCGATAACCAGACCGGCAACGGTCGCGATGTCTTCTTCATCGTTGATGACGTTTTCCAGGCCCAGCGTGTGCGAGAGCGCGTGCAGGTCGGTGGTACCTTTAACCAGCCAGCCTTCACCGTCGGCAACGATCTCTGGCGTTTCGTCGGCATCCGGGAATTCACCGGCAATCGCTTCCAGCACGTCCAGCGGCGTAACCAGCCCCTGCACCACGCCAAACTCGTTGGTGACGATAACAAAGCTACCGCGAGCGCGGCGCAGCACCCCGAGCAGGTTGATAGGATCCAGCGTTTCCGGCACGACAATCGCAGGCGACGCGGCGGCAACGGCTTCCACGTTGACGCCCTCTTCCAGGGCCACCAGCATCTCTTTTGCCCGCACCACGCCGATTATCTCATCCAGCTCACCGCGACACACCGGGAACAGGCTGTGCGGAGAAGAGAGCAGCTGCTGGCGAATTTCATCGACGCTCAGGTTTGCATCAACCCAGCTGATTTCCCCGCGTGGCGTCATGATGCCGCGCAGCGAACGGGAGGCCAGGGAGAGCACGCCGTTAATCATGTAGCGCTCTTGTTCCACAAACGCCCCTTCCGGGACCGGAACCGGGTTATGGTTTTCGGAATCAGACTGGACGTTCACCTGACGACGACCGCCCATCAGGCGCAGTATCGCGTCTGCGGTACGGGCGCGCAGCGGCTGATTCGACTGCTGCTTGATAAAGTTACGGCGCGCAATCTGGTTGAACAGCTCGATCAGAATCGAGAAGCCAATCGCGGCGTACAGGTAGCCTTTCGGAATATGGAAGCCAAAACCTTCCGCCACCAGGCTCAGACCAATCATCAGCAGGAAGCTCAGACACAGCACGACCACCGTTGGATGCTGGTTAACGAAGCGCGTCAGCGGCTTCGAGGCCAGCAGCATGACCGCCATCGCAATAACGACAGCCGCCATCATTACCGGCAGATGATTCACCATGCCGACCGCCGTGATCACCGCATCCAGCGAGAAGACCGCATCAAGCACCACGATCTGCAGCACCACCACCCAGAAGCTGGCATAGCCTTTACCGTGCCCGTCATCGTGCTGACGGTTTTCCAGCCGCTCGTGTAGCTCCGTCGTCGCTTTGAAAAGCAGGAATATCCCCCCGATCAGCATGATTAAATCACGCCCGGAGAAGGTGTAGTCCATGATGGAGAACAGCGGTTTGGTCAGCGTGACCATCCAGGAGATGACGGAAAGCAGCCCCAGTCGCATAACCAGCGCCAGCGAGAGACCAATCAGACGCGCTTTATCACGCTGTTTTGGCGGCAGTTTGTCCGCAAGGATGGCGATAAACACCAGGTTATCAATGCCGAGAACAATCTCCAGCACCACCAGCGTGAGCAATCCCACCCAGATTGACGGGTCCATTAAGAATTCCATGACAAGCTCCTGCTAAAGGAATGACGAAACGGTGCCCCACTCATCGTGGGCAAAACAGAGGCAAACAGAGTCGATACGTGGCGAGGATCGCCGGTGAATAAGGCGCGAAATGGCCTGGCAGATGACTGACGTCGGTGACGGTCCATATAGTGGGCTGTAACCCTATACTCCTGAACGATTAAACGGAGGGTAAACATATCAGAGACACTGTGTTTTTAGCAAAGATTTACGTTCCTTTGCAAAGTTCTGTAACACAGCGGCTTTACGCTACAGATAAATCTGTCACGCGTGGCTAAATTACGGATCTTCATCACATAAATTATTTTTTCACTATCTAAAATAATTCGCGGAAGTCTTAGTTTTTTTGAACTCTAACCCTTATCTGAATCGATTCGGTTCGCCAATACGATTCTCAGTACGGCTGCCTGGCAGGCGTATTAATGATAATAAAAGGAGGTAGCAAGTGACCATTGCTATTGTCATAGGCACACATGGTTGGGCTGCTGAGCAGCTACTCAAAACGGCAGAGATGCTGTTGGGCGAGCAGGAAAACGTCGGCTGGATCGATTTCGTTCCCGGTGAAAACGCCGAGACGCTGATAGAGAAGTACAACGCTCAACTCGCGAAGCTGGATACCAGCAAAGGCGTGCTGTTTCTCGTTGATACATGGGGCGGCAGCCCATTCAATGCCGCCAGCCGCATTGTCGTCGATAAAGAGCACTATGAAGTTGTCGCCGGGGTTAATATTCCCATGCTGGTGGAAACCTTCATGGCTCGCGACGACAATCCGGCGTTCGATGAGCTGGTGGCACTGGCCGTTGAAACCGGTCGCGAAGGGGTAAAAGCCCTGAAGGCGCAGCCGGTTGAAAAACCTGCCCCTGCTCCCGCAGCGGCACCAAAAGCGGCTACACCGGCAAAACCGATGGGCCCGAACGATTACATGGTCATCGGCCTGGCGCGTATTGATGACCGCTTAATCCACGGCCAGGTCGCGACGCGCTGGACCAAAGAGACCAACGTTCGACGCATTATTGTGGTCAGCGATGAAGTTGCCGCCGATACCGTACGTAAAACCCTTCTGACTCAGGTTGCTCCTCCTGGCGTTACCGCGCACGTCGTGGATGTCGCCAAGATGATCCGCGTTTACAACAACCCGAAATATGCGGGTGAACGCGTAATGCTCCTGTTCACTAACCCGACAGACGTTGAGCGCATTGTTGAAGGCGGCGTGAAAATCACCTCCGTGAACATCGGTGGTATGGCATTCCGTCAGGGCAAAACGCAGGTCAACAACGCCATTTCAGTCGATGCGAAAGATATCGAGGCATTCAACAAGCTGAATGCGCGCGGTATTGAACTGGAAGCCCGTAAGGTTTCTACGGATCAAAAACTGAAAATGATGGATTTGATCGGCAAAGTTGGGAAATAAGCCCGCGCCGGTTCTCATATAAAGTTTATGTAATAGGAGAAGTGCAATGGAGATTACCACTCTTCAGATTGTGCTGGTGTTCGTCGTCGCATGTATTGCGGGTATGGAATCCGTACTTGATGAATTTCAGTTCCACCGCCCTCTGGTGGCCTGTACGCTGATTGGGGCCGTTCTGGGTGACATGAAAACCGGTATCATCATCGGTGGTACCCTGGAAATGATCGCCCTGGGCTGGATGAACATCGGCGCGGCGGTTGCGCCCGATGCCGCGCTGGCCTCTATCATTTCGACCGTTCTGGTTATTGCTGGTCACCAGAGTATTGGTGCCGGTATCGCGCTGGCGATCCCGCTGGCTGCAGCTGGCCAGGTTCTGACCATCATCGTTCGTACTATCACCGTTGCCTTCCAGCACGCGGCGGATAAGGCGGCCGAAAACGGCAACCTCACGGCACTGTCGTGGATCCACGTTTCATCCCTGTTCCTGCAGGCGATGCGTATCGCGATCCCGGCGGTTATCGTGGCGATCTCTGTTGGTACCAGTGAAGTGCAGAGCATGCTGAACGCCATTCCAGAAGTGGTCACCGGCGGTCTGAACATCGCGGGCGGCATGATCGTGGTCGTCGGTTATGCGATGGTCATCAACATGATGCGCGCAGGCTATCTGATGCCGTTCTTCTACCTCGGCTTCGTGACCGCTGCCTTCACCAACTTCAACCTGGTTGCACTGGGTGTGATTGGTGCGGTAATGGCGATTCTCTACATCCAGCTCAGCCCGAAATATAACCGCGTCGCGGGTGCCCCAGCGCAGGCTGCTGGTAACAACGATCTCGATAACGAACTGGACTAGCAGGTGAGCGAAATGGTTGATATGACAAAAACTACCACCGAGAAAAAACTCACTCCGGGTGATATTCGTGGCGTGTTCATCCGTTCTAACCTGTTTCAGGGTTCATGGAACTTCGAACGTATGCAGGCGCTGGGCTTCTGCTTCTCCATGGTGCCGGCGATCAAACGCCTGTACCCGGAAAACAACGAAGCGCGCCGTCAGGCGATCAAGCGTCACCTGGAATTCTTTAACACCCATCCTTACGTAGCGGCTCCGGTTCTGGGCGTAACGCTGGCGATGGAAGAACAGCGTGCGAACGGCGCAGAGATTGACGACGGTGCCATCAACGGTATCAAAGTCGGCCTGATGGGCCCGCTGGCCGGCGTCGGTGACCCAATCTTCTGGGGTACCGTGCGTCCGGTCTTCGCGGCGCTGGGTGCCGGTATCGCGATGAGCGGCAGCCTGCTTGGCCCGCTGCTGTTCTTCATCCTGTTCAACGCCGTGCGCCTGCTGACCCGTTACTACGGTGTGGCCTACGGCTACCGTAAAGGGGTGGACATCGTTAAGGACATGGGCGGCGGCTTCCTGCAAAAACTGACTGAGGGGGCGTCAATCCTCGGCCTGTTTGTCATGGGGGCGCTGGTTAACAAGTGGACGCACGTGAACATCCCGCTGGTGGTATCAACCATCACCGGTCAGGATGGTCAGACCCGCGTCACCACCGTGCAGACGATTCTGGACCAGCTGATGCCAGGCCTGGTACCGCTGCTGTTGACCTTTGCCTGCATGTGGCTGCTGCGTAAGAAAGTGAACCCGCTGTGGATTATCGTTGGCTTCTTCGTCATCGGTATCGCGGGCTACGCTGTCGGCCTGCTGGGTCTGTAAGTTTCAATGCTATAGGCCGGGGGCTTGCCCCCGGTTTTTTTATCTGGAGGATGAATGACTGTCACGGACATCGTACTGGTTTTATTTATTGCCGCCCTTCTGGCATACGCGATCTATGACGAATTCATCATGCCCCGCCGTCACGGCGAGACGCTGCTCTCCCTTCCCCTTCTGCGACGCGGGCGCGTGGATGCGTTTATCTTCGCGGGTCTCATCGTTATTCTTATTTACAATAACGTCACCAGCCATGGTGCAATATTAACCACATGGTTATTATGTGCGCTGGCATTAATGGCGGTTTATCTGTTCTGGATCCGCACGCCGAAAATCATTTTTAAATCCCGCGGATTTTTCTTCGCCAATGTGTGGATAGAATATAACCGTATTAAAGAGATGAATTTATCCGAAGACGGCGTGCTGGTGATGCAATTAGAACAACGCCGCCTGCTTATTCGGGTGAAGAATATTGACGACCTGGAAAAAATATACAAGTTACTTGTTAAAACTCAATGAGTTAAATATATAGCAATGGCTATATTCTGTGTTTATCTTGCGCAAGAAATATAGCCAAAGCTATATCCCCTTCGTTAATTTGTTCTCTATTTGTTAACGATATTTTCACGCTTAAAGACAAATGAAAATCGTTATCACCAAGCATTTTAAATAATGCCTCTTCGTTGTTGTTTTATATTCTCAAAATATGTTAAGGTTGCGCCCGTCGTTGGGGAGTAGCCGATTTCCTGTTCGCAGGAAATGTACGTGTCAACATACTCGTTGAAAAACGTGGCGCGTACGGATCGCTGACAGCACATCTTATGTGCGGCGCGATCAGGCGAGACCATAGATACATCAACTGCTGTTTACTGGGGGCAGTGATGTGTCATATGGATATCCCCGGTCTGGACGCTGTTATGAATATCTCCGCTACGATCCTCCTCGCTTTTGGCATGTCCATGGACGCTTTTGCGGCTTCCATCGGAAAAGGTGCCACGCTCCACAAACCTAAGTTCTCAGAAGCCCTGCGTACCGGCCTCATTTTTGGCGCTATCGAAACGCTGACGCCGCTTATCGGTTGGGGACTTGGCATGCTCGCCAGCCAGTTCGTGCTGGAGTGGAACCACTGGATTGCCTTCGTACTGCTGGTGTTTCTCGGTGGCCGAATGGTGATAGAAGGTTTTCGCGGCGGTGATGATGAAGATGAGGAGCCACAGCACCGCCACGGGTTCTGGCTGCTGGTCACCACGGCAATTGCCACCAGCCTTGATGCGATGGCCGTCGGCGTCGGTCTGGCATTCCTGCAGGTCAATATTATCGCCACCGCGCTGGCCATCGGCTGCGCAACGCTGATTATGTCCACGCTGGGCATGATGGTCGGACGGTTTATCGGCCCGCTGCTGGGTAAACGCGCCGAGATCCTGGGAGGAATTGTGCTGATTGGCATTGGTGCCCAGATCCTCTGGGCACACTTCGCCGGTTAATCTTCGCGCTGCCAGACGTGGATACTGAAATCCGTCTGGCAGTTAAATATTGATTGTAGAGCTAACGCTTCCCACACTTCCGGTTTTGCCCGCCACGCGAACGGCGTCATCTGCAGCAGCGCGGTTGCTTCTTCCCCTTTCAGCTTCATTTCATACGCTACGGTTTGCTCCTGCTTCAGGGTAAAACCGGCAAGCTGTTCAGAATGAGGGGCATGCAGTCGCACTTCGTCGTAGATCAGCCCTTTCAGCTCCATCAGATGACGCGGGCCCGGCGTCACGGTGACGACCCATCCGCCCGGTTTCACCACGCGAGCCAGCTCTTCCGCCTTGCAGGGCGCGTAAATGCGGATAACCGCATCCATGCTGGCATCGTCAAACGGCAGCCGGTGGCTGGATGCCACGCAGAAAGTCACGTCCGCGTAACGCTTTGCCGCCGCGCGAATGGCCACTTTCGACACGTCCAGACCGAATGTCAACGCGCCCTTCTCGCGTGCGATCCCGGCAAACCGTGCGGTGTAGTACCCTTCCCCGCAGCCGATATCGAGCATGGCGGTGGCTGAACCCGGCAGGATGTCATTCAGCATCTGCGCGACGGTCTCCCGCAGCGGCAGATAGTGCCCGGCATCCAGAAACGCACGACGCGCCTGCATCATCTCTGCACTGTCGCCTGGATCGCGGGAGCGCTTATGCTGCACCGGCAGAAGATTCACGTAGCCTTCTTTTGCCATATCAAACTGATGCCCCTGCGGACAGGTATAGCTTTTATCTGAATGCGTCAGGGGGGCGTGGCAAAGGGGACAGCTGAAGGACATGGTGACTCCGGAGCATAATCAAAGGGCGAAGTGTACCGCTATTCGCCCTGGTTATAAACGCCCGGTTAACGCATAACGATAAGGTGGTCGGAACCCGCCGGTAACCCGTCAGGTTTTACATTCTCCAGACGCAGCACGTTACCCATAATCTCGCTGAAAACAGGCGCGGAAACGGCACCGCCGTAGTAGGCGCCATTTTGCGGATCGTTAATGACCACCACCAGGGCAAAGCGCGGATCGCTGGCGGGCGCAACGCCGGCCGTATACGCAACGTATTTATCGACATACTTTCCGCTGTCGTCAATTTTCTTCGCCGTGCCGGTTTTCACCGCCACCCGGTAATCGCGAACGGCGGCCTTAACGCCCCCGCCGCCGGGCAGCGCAACGCTCTCCATCATGTGTTCCACCTCGTGTGCGATCTCTTCCGGCATGACCCGGTGCCCGATAACGGGTGGATCGATACGCGTAATCGAGAGAGGTCGCTCGAGCCCGAAGCCGCCGATCGTGGCGTAGACGTGCGCCAGCTGGAGCGGCGTCACCATCAGCCCGTAGCCGAAGGCAAAGGTCGCACGATCGAGCTGGCTCCAGTATTTACGATTTGGCAACAGCCCCGCGCTCTCGCCCGTTAAGCCAAGCCCCGTATTCGTGCCAAACCCAAAGTTTCGATAGGTATCAATAAGATGCTGGACAGGCATTGCCAGAGAGAGTCGGGATACGCCGGTGTCGCTCGATTTTTGCAGGATCCCGGTCATCGTCAGTTCAGGATAATAGCCCACGTCGCGGATACGATGCCCGTCAAGGGTATACGGGTGAGTGTCAATCACGCTGTCCGGCTGGACCAGGCCCTGCTGCAGGGCCGTCATCAGCACCAGCGGCTTGACCGTCGAACCGGGTTCGAACGTATCGCTGATCGCGCGATTACGAAAATCGTTTATCGTCGCGCCTTCCCTATTATTGGGGTTGAAATCCGGATAGCTCGCCATGGCGAGTATTTCCCCGGTTGGGATATTTATTAGCACCGATGCGCCAGACTCGGCCTTGTTCCAGGCCACGGCATTATCGAGTGCATCTTCGGTGATGGTTTGCAGCCGCTCGTCGATACTTAACTGGATGTTATGCGCCGGCGCGGGCGCCACTTCCGTCAGGTTTTCAACCACGCGACCGTAGCGGTCTTCCCTTACCTGCCGCACTCCGGCCTTGCCGGTCAGCTGCGCGTTAAAGCTTTTTTCCACACCTTCAATGCCCTGCCCGTCAATATTGGTGAAGCCAATCAGGTTCGCTGCCACATGGCCGGCAGGATAAAAACGGCGGGATTCATCGCGTAAATTGATACCGGGCAGATTCAGCTTATCGATCCACTTCGCCTGTGCGGGATCGACCTGACGGGCAAGATAAATAAAACGCCCCTGCGGGTTGGCGCTGATTCGCGCCGAAAGTGTGCCCAGGGAGAGATGCAGCGCGTTTGCCAACGCCTGCCAGCGTTCGTCAATGCCAACGCCCCCTTTTGCCAGCACCGTTTTAGGATCGGCCCAGACGGCCCGGACGGGCACGCTCACCGCCAGGGGGCGACCTTCGCGATCCATTATCATGCCCCGCGGCGCATCAATCGCCAGCTGGCGGAGGGATCGCATATCTTCCTGCTTCACCAGATTGTCAGGCTTGATGATTTGCAGCCAGGCAACGCGGCCCAGCAAAAAAGCCAGACTACAAAAAATAGCTAAACAGAGCAGCACAAAACGCGCTGGCGTGAAATTGCCAGCGGTGGTTATCAATTTCTTCTTCACCTGAACCCCAGGACTGTTAAACAACGCCCTGATTTAACGGGAAAAGATGGGGTTAAGGTGGCAAAACAGTGCTACTAACATCGCAGCTTTGCAACAAGTTACTAACAAGACCGCCAATGGTAATATTTTGAAAGATAAGGGACATAAAAAGCCCCGCATTATGCGAGGCTTTATGTCTGAGATTGAAGTGCTAAGCGCTTCAGTCAGCAGCGGTTCGATCAGATAGCAGTTACGTTAACTGCAGCTGGGCCTTTCTGGCCGTCCTGAATTTCGAACTCAACGTTCTGGCCTTCAGCCAGAGTTTTGAAGCCGTTACCCTGGATAGCGGAGAAGTGTACGAACACGTCTTTGCTGCCATCAGCCGGAGTAATGAAACCAAAACCTTTAGACTCGTTGAACCACTTAACTTGACCTTTAATCTTTGCCATTTGCAAAATTCCTTAGACTGTTTTCTTCGCCCGTGGGCACTTACATAGATAAAACTGACACATGACTGCATGAGGCACTAATATAAGGTTCGGCAGAGAAGCGGTATTCAACGACAACGTGTTTACTCAGGACTTCTTTACTGAAAATGCCACACATAAACAGAACTGTACCTCGTTTGACCCAAAACGTGTTATCACACACTATGTTTAATATGGCAAGCCATTTTTAAACATGTCTCGATCCGCCGCACAAATTCGAACAGTGCCTGTCAGGTTTTGCACAATTATGCGCATCACTTACAGACAGCTCTGCTGCATAACAAAGACCCAGCGTTGCTTTCACAAGCGCTGTAATCTAAGACTTTTTTAACATAGCTCAATCATTACGAAGCGTCCAGCAAACGGGAAAAGAAATCTTACGTCCTGATTGAGTTAGAACAATTTGTGAAAACTTATGCTTAAATCATTGTAACGCGACCAAATTGTTTCAGAGAAAAAACACTGTTAATAACCCGCGCCGAACTGTATTAAAATGCACCAACTATTAAATAGTGTTATGCACCAAAATAATGAAATTTTTATGACTCTGCATCAAAAGAAGGCAAGCAAAACGTTTCGATAAAAATAAAACATTCCTGCACGCGTTTACATACAGAATATATGCACTACGTTATCGCTTCGCTTATAAGGATAAATATTCACCAACTTTCAGTACCCTGAAAGAATGATTAACTGGCGCTAAATTATCTAGCGCGTCAGTTAACTCCCGCACAGGTTCATCGAGGGCTTCATCTGCCAGTTCAAACACGCCCCAGTGAATGGGAAACGCCAGAGGACAACCCAGCTGCTGCCACAATGCCACCGCAGATTGCGGATCCATATGATGGACAGCCATGAACCATCGTGGGGCATAGGCACCTATTGGTAACGCGGCAGCATCGATATGGCCAAGGCGTTCAGGTATCAATAGCAGTTCAGGCGAATACCCCGTATCTCCGCTGAACCAGAAACGATGATGTCGACCTTCCATAACCCAGCCGCACCATAATGAGCGATTGCGGTTCCATGGCGTGCGCATACTCCAGTGCTGTGCCGGTACGGCGGTCAGCGTCATCCCCTGCCAGGTGAAGCTCTGCCACCAGTCGAGCTCAACCACGCGTTTTGCCCCCCGGCGGCGAAACCAGTCGGCCAGGCCCAGCGGAACAAAAAAACTGACCTCGGGGAAGCGCTTGAGAATACGGCGAATGGTCGCGTCATCAAGATGATCGTAATGATTATGGGAGATGACGACCGCATCAAGCTGATTGAGTTGACAGACTGACAGCGCGGGAGGCGTTTTGCGCTGGGGTCCCAGGAAAGGGAGTGGAGAAGCGCGCTGTGAAAAAACCGGATCGGTAAGGATGATATTGCAGTCCAGCTGCAGCATTACGCTCGCGTGTCCCAGCCACCATACCCCATCTTCATGAGGTTGCGTAAGCTCAACCGGTTGCCACCACTGTTGGATAAAGTCTTCATAGCCCAGCGCGGGTGGCTTCGGTAAACCGGCCTCTTTACGCGCTTTGCGCCAACGGTCAAGATCGCCGGGTTGATGTCCGACAGGATCGGTATTACGAAAACCGTTCGGGGTGTGATGTTTCAGGGAGGGGTCATACCAGGGATTTTTCCAAACCACAGCCACCTCCCAGCATAAAAAGATTAACGCTCAGCCACCAGGCGGATAAAGTCGTCTTCGTCTTTGCTTTCTTCAGCGACCGCGTCTTTCGGCGCGTCTTTCTCTTCCGGTTCGTTAGCCTCACACAGACGGCGTAGCAGCGCATTCTGACGTTTTTGCTGATCGAGCAGCGCTTCCAGCAGTTCAATCTGCTCGTTAGTACGGGAGCTGGCGCGGTTCACAAAAAACCAAATGACCAGGCCCACAAGCAGAACAACCAAAGAAATCATCAGGGATGCCATATTCAGCAGCCCTGAATTCAGTAACTCACCCATTTCACCACCTCAATAAAAACGTCTATTTTACCACTGGCGCGAAGGAAGGAAATCACCTTGAGAAAAAATGCGTATTACCACGGAATAAACTTATTGATTGCGCAAACGCCGCTAAAAAACTGTACATCCTGATCGCACATCACATTGATCGTCTGCGTCCATAACACCACGCACGCTATCAGCACGATAATCAGAATTACCCAGCGTATTTTTTTCACTCCACACTCCGTCTAAAAACCTGATGTAACGAGGTTAACACGCTTATCTTAAACAAGGGCTAACTGTACCGCCATCGCACTTTTTTCAGAATCCTGCACTTGTTTCATCGTGTAAACCATTTACGCTAGCTTTATGATAACAACGACAAAAGAGGTTAATGATGCGCTTCATTATTCGAACAATTATTGCACTGGCTATCGTCTGGATTGGCCTTCTGCTCACGGGTTATGGCGTGCTTGTTGGAAGCACCGAAAACGCAGCCGGGTTAGGGATTCAATGTAAATATTTAACGGCACAGGGCGTGAGCACTGCGCAATATTTGCATACTGACAGCGGGATCGTTGGCTTGACCAACTGTCCGGTCCTGCGAAAGACATCCGTCGTGATTGATAATGGCTAATCAGCCGGTGACATGACTGATATAAAAAACGCCGCAACAGATGCGGCGTTTTTTTATGCGATCAGAGATTAAAACGGGTAGTCGTGATAACCCATTTGTTCAGAAATCTTACGTGCGGCAGTGTGCAGAATAGCCACATACTCATGCAGGCGCTCTTCGGAGAAGCGTAAGGTTGGGAAGGAGATACTTAAGCCCGCGATTACTACGCCAAAGCGGTCAAACACCGGAACGCCGATGCAGCGCAGCCCTTCTTCCTGCTCTTCGTTATCTTCGCCATACCCCTGCTCGCGTACGCGATCGAGCACCGTTAACAGCGCGTCTGTGCTGGTAATGGTTCGCGAGGTACTTTGCTTGTATTCCACGCCTTCGAGGATCTGTTTCACTTCCTCACGATCGCGCCAGGCCAGCAGAACCTTACCAATCGCGGTGCTGTAGAGCGGGTTGCGACGACCAATGCGCGAGTACATGCGCAAATTGTACATGGAGTCGATTTTATGGATGTAAACAATGCTGTCTTCATCCAGCGCACCGAGATGGATGGTCTCTTTGGTCAGGCGAGAGATTTCACGCATCTGGATATCAGCGCTGCGGATCAGGTCAACATTTTGCAGCGCACGAGCGCCCAGCTCAAACAGCTTGAGCGTCAGAGAGTATTTTTCAGATTCGCCTTCCTGGGCAACGTAGCCCAGCGACTTCATGGTTTGTAAAAAGCGATATACGGTGCTTTTAGACATCATCACGCGCTGCGACAACTCTGTAATACCTATTTCACGCTCATCCCCCAGCGCCTGTAAGATGCCAAACACCTTCAGCACGGAAGAAACAGAATCTGGCTGTTTATCCAAATCCGCAATAGCCATTTACCACCTCATAGAGAGTGTTTTATAAAAATCAGAACCGGTTTTTATTATAAGTTCCCGTCATGTCACCTGCAATCAATCCGCGTTTACTTCGTTACAAATCTGCGACATATCGCGGCTGTAACAATGCTAAAATAGTTATCCTGAGAATAATTTCACGCTGAGCTTTTTTAATCCTAATGGAAAAGACCCTTTCCGATGGCCTGCCTTTACCCCAGCGGTATGGCGCTATAGCGACCATCATTATCGGTATCTCAATGGCCGTCCTTGACGGCGCAATCGCGAACGTTGCCCTGCCAACCATCGCCAGCGACCTGCATGCCTCTCCCGCCAGTTCGATATGGATCGTTAACGCATATCAGATTGCGATTGTGGTTTCCCTGCTCTCGTTCTCTTTCCTGGGCGATATGTTCGGTTACCGTCGGGTGTATCAGTGCGGTCTGGTGGTTTTCACCTTCACGTCCTTGCTATGCGCCCTTTCAGATTCGCTGCATACCCTGACGCTTGCCCGCATCGCGCAGGGTTTTGGCGGCGCGGCGCTCATGAGCGTAAACACGGCGTTGATCCGCTTAATTTATCCCCAGCGTCATCTGGGGCGCGGCATGGGGATAAACTCGTTTATTGTCGCCGTCTCTTCCGCCGCCGGGCCGACTATTGCGGCGGCGATCCTTTCCGTTGCGTCATGGCAATGGCTGTTTGCTATTAACGTGCCGCTGGGCATTGTCGCTATATTCTTTGCCCTGCGCTTTCTTCCCGCTAACGGCCCTAAAAGCACCATGCCGCGCTTCGATGTGGCGAGTGCAGTGATGAATGCCCTGACCTTTGGCCTGCTGATTACGGCGCTGAGCGGCTTTGCGCAGGGACAGTCTCTGATGCTTACCGCCGCGGAGCTCATCGCCCTGCTGGCGATCGGCTTCTTCTTTGTTCGCCGCCAGCTCACTCTCCCCGTGCCTTTACTGCCGGTGGATCTGCTGCGTATTCCCCTCTTTTCCCTCTCCATTTGCACGTCTGTCTGCTCGTTCTGCGCCCAAATGCTGGCTCTGGTTTCTCTGCCCTTCTTTCTGCAGAGCGTGATCGGCCGTTCAGAAGTGGAGACCGGCCTGCTGTTAACCCCCTGGCCACTAGCGACCATGGTGATGGCGCCGCTGGCAGGTTACTTAATTGAACGCGTCCATGCCGGTTTACTGGGAGCATTGGGGCTTGCGGTGATGGCGACAGGCCTATTCGCGCTGGCTCTGCTACCGTCATCGCCAACCGATCTGGACATCATCTGGCGCATGATCCTGTGCGGCGCTGGGTTTGGCCTGTTCCAGTCCCCTAACAATCACACCATCATCACCTCCGCGCCGCGCCATCGCAGCGGTGGTGCCAGCGGCATGCTGGGGAGCGCGCGCCTTCTGGGACAAAGCAGCGGCGCAGCCCTGGTCGCCCTGATGTTTAACCTCGCCGGGCAAAACGGCAACCATGTTGCGCTTCTCACCGCGGGAGCCCTTGCCTCGCTCGCGGCGGTCGTCAGCGGCCTGCGCGTGACCCAGCCCAGGGTTCAGGCATAAAAAAAGCCGGGCTGAGTGTTCTCCTGCCCGGCTTATTAGAGTTCTTAGCGTTACTTCAGATATTCCCCACTGCGCAGCGCTTCGATACGTTTATCCAGCGGCGGGTGAGACATAAACAGCTCGCTCAGCGATTTGGATTTACCGTTAATGCAGAAGGCCATCATGCTATTCGCTTCCTGCGGCTCGTAGCTGGTTTTCAGACGCTGCAGCGCGGCAATCATCTTCTCACGACCAACCAGCTTCGCCGAGCCGGCATCCGCGTGGAATTCACGGTGGCGGGAGAACCACATGGTGATGATGCTGGCCAGAATACCGAATACCAGTTCCAGAACCATCGAAACGGCGAAGTAGATCAGCGGGTTGCCGTTGCTCTCTTCACCTTCATCACGGTTTCCGCCCATAAAGCCTGCCGCGATCTGCGCCAGAATACGGGAGATGAAGATCACGAAGGTGTTCACCACGCCCTGAATCAGGGTCATGGTCACCATGTCACCGTTGGCGATATGGCTGATTTCGTGGGCAATAACCGCTTCGGCTTCGTCACGGCTCATGTTCTGCAGCAATCCGGTGCTGACGGCAACCAGTGACGCATCGCGACGGGCGCCCGTGGCGAAAGCGTTGATGTCCGGGGCATGGTAAATCGCCACCTGCGGCATGGCGATCCCGGCCTGACGGGATTGCTGAGCCACCGTGTTCATCAGCCACTGTTCCATATCGTTACGCGGCTGTTCAATAACCTCACCACCCACCGATTTCAGTGCCATCCACTTCGACATCAGCAGGGAGATGAACGAGCCACCAAAACCAAACAGCAGCGCCATAATCAACAGACCCTGAACGCTGCTCGACTGAATTCCTGTCAGGCTTAGCACGAGCCCGAAAACCACCATGACCGCCAGGTTGGTGAGCAGGAAGAGCGCGATTCGCATCATAATTTTCTTTTTACCTCAGTTTAACAAAACGCACTATGCGATTACCCACATCGTATGGGTATTGCGGCTATTTTCAAGCATCCGGCGGGCGTAAGTCACCAGAAAGACACAACTTTACACAATTGGAAATCTGACTGACGGAAGGATGCAGAACAAAAAGAAACAGGCACAATTTCTTGTGCCTGTTGGGAGGTTATTTTGCCGGAGCGGGCTGTACGGCTGGTTTCTCTTTTTCCTGATTCGCCAGGTCGAGAGCGATATGCACCGTCTCGTCCAGATACGGATCCGGCTCCTGGTAATCTTTTGGCAGATCGTCCAGTTTCTTGAGCAGAGGCTTGCCTTCGCGCTTGAAGCGATCGTTGATACGCGCCAGGCGGGTTGCATCATCCTCGTTGTTCTCTTTCTCACGCTGTGCATAGTTCAGAGAAACGATATTCCGCTTATCTTTCAGGGCATTGAATCGTGCAATGTCCTTCATGATGTACTGGAACTCCGGATCTTTCGCGATGCGGTCGTTATGCGCTTTCAGCAGTTCTGGGCCAAATTGCGTCATATCACCCGCTTTCACGTAGGTCGCGGCATTGATGCTGTCCCACGGCAAGGCGTTATCTTCAAACTTCTCGCCGGTTTCCGTCTCTTCCGTGCCTGTCGGCATCATGATGTCCGGCGTTACGCCCTTACGCTGCGTACTGCCGCCGTTCACGCGGTAGAATTTCTGAATGGTGTACTGAACCGAGCCCAGCGCAGGCCATTCCGGACGCAGCATCTGATCGTAAATACGATTCAGAGAGCGATACTGCTGTACGGTACCTTTCCCGAAGGTTGGCTCACCGACAATCAGCGCGCGACCATAGTCCTGCATTGCAGCGGCAAAGATTTCAGACGCGGAAGCACTGAAGCGGTCAACCAGTACCACCAGCGGGCCTTTGTAGTAGACCACACCGTCGTTGTCTGCATCTTCACGCACTTTACCGTTGTTATCGCGCACCTGAACCACAGGGCCAGATGGAATGAACAGACCGGAGAGTGAAACCGCTTCTGTCAGCGCCCCGCCGCCGTTACTGCGCAGGTCGATGATAATGCTGCTGACGTTCTGCTTCTCAAGCTTCTGCAGCTGAACTTTCACATCGTCAGTCAGCCCTACGTAGAAGCCAGGAATATCCAGGACACCGACCTTCTCTTTACCCACGGTTTTCACCGACATTTTCACCGCGCGGTCTTCCAGACGGATACGCTCGCGGGTCAGGGTAACGATACGGGTTTTAGTGCCTTTACCGGCAGGCAGAATTTCCAGACGAACCTTGCTGCCTTTCGGACCTTTGATCAGCGCAACCACGTCATCGAGACGCCAGCCGATCACGTCGACCATGTTCTGGCCTGTTTGTCCTACACCCACAATGCGATCGCCTACGCTAATCGCTTTGCTTTTGGATGCCGGGCCACCCGCGACCATGGAATTGATCACCGTGTAATCATCGTCCATCTGCAGCACCGCGCCGATACCTTCCAGAGACAGGCTCATCTCGGTATTGAACTGTTCGGTGTTGCGTGGAGAGAGATAGTTGGTGTGCGGATCAATTTCGTGCGCAAAGGCGGTCATCGCGAGTGAGAAAACATCCTCACTGTTGGTCTGCGCCAGACGACGAATGGCGAATTTGTAACGACGCGTCAGCGTATCACGGATCTCTTTTTCGTCTTTGCCGGTCAGCTTAAGGCTCAGTTCGTCGTATTTAACTTTACCGTCCCACAGCGCATTCAACTCGGCTTCATCTTTCGGCCAGGGTGCTTTACTGCGATCCAGGTTAAAGGTGTCAGTGCCGGTGAAGTCCATCGGACGTTCCAGCACTTTCAGCGCGTACTGATAGCGTTCAAAGCGGCGCTTTTGCGACAGGTTGTAGAGATCGTAAAACAGATCCAGCTTGCCTGAACGCAACTCATCACCCACCTCGGATTTGCGCTTAGCGAACTGCTCGACATCGCTGGCGAGCAAAACGTTATGGCTGTAATCCAGCAAGTTCAGATAGCGGTCAAAGATTTTGGCCGAAAAGGCCTGATCGAGATCGAACTGACGATAGTGCGAGCGGGTAAAACGTGAGGTCACGCGCTCGCTCACCGTCGCATGTTGCGTCTCTTCCTTGAGTACCGGAATTTGATCAACACGCGTGATATCGTCCACTGCAAAAGCGTGACCTGTTATGGCAAACAGGCCCGCCAGCGCGGTGAGCTTAAAAAAAGTGTTCATGCCAGGCTTGGCCTCCGTTTCAGAACAACAAGTGTTCTGCGCGTACAATCATTGACATACCAGAAGTCAGCTGTACACGAACGCCATCTTTGGTGATTTCCAGTACGGTGGCGTCCATAGCATTGTTACCCGCTTTTACCTTCAGTGCCTGACCTACGCTCAGGGCGTTAATGTCAGAAACCGGCGTATGGCGCGGCTCTTCACGAGGGGCACGCGGGGCTTTTGCTGCTGGTTTGTCTGCACGCGGTTTGCGATCGTTATTATCGTGACGGCGCGGCGCAGGGCGTGGTTTACGCTCACGACGAGGCGCTTCTTCCTGGCCGTTTGCCGCTGCGGCTTCGCGTTTTTTCGCCTGCTGTTCTGCACGTTGTGCCTGAACGCGTGCTTTGGCTTCTTCAAGCTGCTTGCGCGCGTGCTCAACGTGCTGCTCGTCCAGCTCACCGCAAGGGTTGCCGTCGAGGTCCACGCGGGTCGCGCCTGGTTTGATACCGTACAGGTAACGCCAGCTCGAAGTATAAAGACGTAAGGCGGAACGCAGCTGAGTTTTGCTGAGGTTCATTTCCCCTTCAACACGCGCCACCAGATCCTGAAAAATACCGACTTTCAGGGGACGAGCTTCACCTTCCGCGCTGAAGCACTGCGGGAAACGCTCGGCCAGAAATGCGATAACTTCTTTACTGCTATTCAACTTAGGTTGATTTTCCATGAAATTTCCTGATTACAACGGACGTTGCCAACAAGCGCAGGCATGAACAGGCGTCATTATAATGACGCTATCAGTAAATGCTACGTTATCCGTTGATTATCCTGCGACGCTCGCAAAGAATTTTTGATAATCGGTTGCAGCGAGTACGTTTTCCAGATTCGCCACCAGCTCGCGTAGCCCCTGTTCGTCCTCGGTTGTAAAGCGACTGAAGACCGTACTGTCGATATCCAGAACGCCAATAATCTGATTTTTTACCACCAGCGGCAGAACGATTTCAGAATTACTGGCAGCATCACAGGCAATATGCCCGTCAAACGCATGAACATCTTCCACACGCTGGACCTGATTTTCGGCCACCGCCGTGCCGCATACGCCACGCCCTACCGGAATACGCACGCAGGCCAGTTTGCCCTGGAACGGGCCGAGCACCAGCGTTTCACCTTCCAGGAGGTAAAAGCCGGCCCAGTTCACGTCAGAGAGACGTTCAAACAGCAATGCGCTAGTATTTGCCAGAGTAGCTAAGAAGCTGGTCTCACCCGCCATCAATGCCTTAAAATCGCGGTTCAGATCCGCGTAGAATTCTGTTTTGTTCATTATTCAATCACTTAGTTGTCTTACAAATTTACCGCATAGCCTATTAAAATAAGCATTAAATGCGCTCATGCTCAAGATGAATCCGTTCATGAGTTATTATAACTTTCAACAATACTTATTTGTGCGCAGCTGATGGCCTTAAAAACAACCAAAATTACGCCGACAAGAAAGATAACTGTCCATACGGTAAGCGAAGCTTTGCCACGTGCACATTATCAGCGTTGCCCCCAGTGCGATACGCTTTTTATGTTGCCGAAGATGAAATCGCACCAAAGTGCCTTTTGTCCCCGCTGCGACGCCAAAATTCGCGATGGCCGCGACTGGTCGCTCACCCGCCTCGCCGCCATGGCCGTCACCATGCTGCTGCTGATGCCCTTCGCCTGGAGCGAACCGCTGCTGAAACTCTACCTGCTTGGCGTGCGCATTGACGCCAACGTGCTGCAGGGTATCTGGCAGATGACCCGTCAGGGGGATCCCATCACCGCTGCAATGGTGCTGTTCTGTACCGTTGGCGCGCCGCTGGTGCTGGTCGCCGCCATTGCCTATCTGTGGTTTGGCAATATTCTCGGCATGAACCTTCGGCCGGTACTGCTGATGCTGGATAAGCTCAAAGAGTGGGTGATGCTGGATATTTATCTGGTGGGCGTGGGCGTTGCGTCAATAAAGGTACAGGACTACGCCTTTTTGCAGCCCGGCATCGGACTCTTTGCTTTCATCAGCCTGGTATTGCTGAGCATACTGACGCTTATCCACCTGAACGTTGAACAGCTCTGGGAGCGATTTTACCCTCAGCGCCCCGCCACGCGTCCTGATGAAAATCTGCGCGTCTGTCTGGGATGTCACTATACCGGCTTGCCCGACGCGCGTGGTCGCTGCCCGCGGTGCCACATTCCGTTGAGGCTGCGGCGCAACAACAGCCTGCAAAAATGCTGGGCCGCGCTGATCGCCTCCCTGGTGTTTCTGATCCCAGCCAATATGTTGCCGATTTCCATCATTTACGTGAATGGCGGGCGTCAGGAGGATACTATCCTCTCCGGGATTATCTCCCTTGCGCACAGCAACGTCGGGGTGGCGGCGATCGTCTTCATTGCCAGTATCCTGGTTCCCTTTACCAAAGTGGTGGTGATGTTTACCCTGCTCATCAGCATTCACTTTAAATGTGAACAAGGCTTACGGACCCGCATTCTGCTGCTGCGGTTCGTCACCTGGATTGGCCGCTGGTCAATGTTAGATCTGTTCGTGATTTCACTGATGATGTCGCTCATCAATCGCGACCAGCTACTTGCTTTTACAATGGGACCCGCGGCTTTTTATTTCGGCTCTGCGGTGATATTGACTATTCTTGCTGTGGAATGGCTGGACAGCCGCTTACTTTGGGACGCACATGAGTCAGGAAACGCCCGCTTCGCCGACTGAAGCGAGAATTAAAACAAAACGCCGCATTTCGCCATTCTGGTTGCTGCCCGTCATCGCCCTGATGATTGCAGGCTGGCTTATCTGGACGAGCTATGAAGATCGCGGGAGTACCGTCACTATTGATTTCCAGACCGCAGACGGCATCGTCGCCGGGCGAACGCCCGTTCGCTTCCAGGGGGTTGAAGTGGGTACGGTTCAGGATATCTCCCTTGGAAAAGGGCTGAACAAGATTCAGGTGCGGGTCAGTATTAAATCTGACATGCAGGATGCCCTGCGCAGCGAAACGCAGTTCTGGCTGGTGACGCCAAAAGCGTCTCTGGCCGGCGTGTCCGGGCTGGATGCGCTAGTGGGCGGTAACTATATCGGCATGATGCCGGGTAAAGGTGAGCCGCAGGATCACTTTGTTGCCCTGGATACACAGCCCAAGTACCGCCTCAACAACGGCGATTTAATGATCCATCTGCAGGCGCCGGATCTCGGTTCTCTGAACAGCGGTTCGCTGGTCTATTTCCGCAAAATCCCGGTTGGCCGCGTGTACGATTACGCGATCAACCCGAATAAACAGGGCGTCACCATCGACGTGCTGATCGAGCGTCGCTTCACCAATCTGGTGAAAAAAGGCAGCCGCTTCTGGAACGTCTCCGGCGTGGATGCGGACGTCAGCCTGAGCGGTGCGAAAGTGAAGCTGGAAAGTCTGGCCGCGCTGGTGAATGGTGCCATTGCCTTTGACTCCCCGGAAAACTCAAGCCCTGCCACCGCTGATGACTCATTTGGATTGTACGCTGACCTGGCGCACAGCCAGCGCGGCGTGCTCGTTAAACTCGCCCTGCCCGATGCTAAGGGGCTAAAAGCGGGTTCGACGCCGCTGATGTATCAGGGGTTGCAGGTTGGTCAGCTCACCAAAATGACGCTCAACCCGGGCGGCTCGGTCACCGGCGAAATGACTGTCGATCCGAGCGTGGTCGATCTCCTGCGCGAGAAAACGCGTATCGAAATGCGCAGTCCAAAGCTCTCTCTGAACGATGCCAGCCTCAGCACGCTGTTGACCGGCAATACGTTTGAGCTCATCCCCGGCGAAGGTAAACCCAGCAATAGCTTCGTGATTGCCCCGGCGGATAAATCCCTGCTGCAAAAGCCGGGCGTAGTGACCGTCACCCTGAATGCGCCAGAAAGTTACGGAATCGAAGCCGGTCAGCCGTTAATTTTACACGGCGTGCAGGTCGGTCAGGTGCTGGAGCGTAAGCTCTCCGCGAATGGCGTGACCTTCTCGGTCGCCATCGATCCGCAGTACAGCGACCTGGTGCACGGTGACAGCAAATTCGTGGTGAACAGTCGCGTCGATGTGAAGGTGGGACTGGACGGCGTGGAGTTCCTCGGCGCCAGCGCCAGCGAATGGGTTAACGGCGGCATCCGCATTCTGCCCGGCGATAAAGGCCCCGTTCGCGACAGCTATCCGCTGTATGCCAACCTGGAGAAAGCGGTTGAAAACAGCCTGAGCGATCTCCCTACCACCACGCTGACGCTAAGCGCCGAGACGCTGCCGGACGTACAGGCGGGCTCCGTGGTGCTCTACCGCAAGTTTGAGGTCGGGGAAGTTATCACCGTTCGCCCGCGTGCGGATGCGTTTGATATCGAACTGCATATCAAGCCGGAGTACCGCAAGCTGCTGACGCCAAACAGCGTCTTCTGGGCCGAGGGCGGCGCGAAAGTTCAGCTTAACGGTAACGGGCTGACCGTGCAGGCCTCCCCGCTCTCACGCGCGCTGCGCGGAGCGATTAGCTTCGATAACCTCAGCGGCGCGGGCGCGAATCTGCGTAAAGGCGATAAGCGTATTCTCTTCCCGTCCGAAACCGCCGCACGCGCCGTGGGTGGACAGATTACCCTGCACGCGTTTGATGCCGGCAAGCTGGCGGAAGGTATGCCAATTCGCTATCTCGGCATTGATATCGGGCAGATCCAGAAGCTGACGCTGATTACCTCGCGCAACGAGGTGCAGGCCACCGCCGTGCTGTACCCGGAATATGTGCAGACCTTCGCCCGCACGGGTTCGCGCTTCTCGGTGGTGACGCCGCAGATCTCGGCCGCGGGCGTTGAGCATCTCGACACCATTTTGCAGCCGTACATCAACGTTGAGCCGGGCCAGGGCAATGCCCGTCGTGATTTCGAGCTTCAGGAAGCCACGATCACCGACTCGCGCTACCTTGGCGGCCTGAGCATCGTGGTGGAAGTGCCGGAAGCGGGCTCGCTCAGCATCGGCACCCCGGTACTGTTCCGCGGCATTGAGGTGGGTACGGTCACGGGCCTGACGCTCGGTACGCTCTCCGACCGCGTGATGGTGGCGTTACGCATCAGCGAACGCTACCAGCACCTGGTACGCAATAACTCGGTATTCTGGCTGGCGTCCGGCTATTCACTGGACTTTGGCCTGACGGGTGGCGTGGTGAAAACCGGCACCTTCAACCAGTTCATTCGCGGCGGTATCGCGTTTGCCACGCCGCCGGGCACGCCGCTGGCACCGAAAGCGCAGCCGGGTAAACACTTCCTGCTGCTCGAAAGCGAACCGAAAGAGTGGCGTGAATGGGGAACCGCCCTGCCGCGTTAATCTGCAAGGCTCCGGTGTCAACGCACCGGAGCCTTTATGTTACACTGCGCACCTGAACTTTTCCCTGTGGTGTGCCCGTGGCTCAAAACTCCGTATTTCTTCCTGAACAATTCCTGGCGCAGATGCGCGAGGCGCTTCCCTCTCACCTGTCGTTAGACGATTTTATCGCCGCCTGCCAGCGTCCGTTACGCCGAAGTATTCGCGTCAACACGCTGAAAATCAGCGTCGATGATTTTCTGGCGCTGGTCTCGCCGTACGGCTGGCAGCTTACGCCGGTCCCGTGGTGCGCCGAGGGTTTCTGGATCGAACGCGATGACGAAGCCTCGCTGCCGCTGGGCAGTACCGCTGAACATCTGAGCGGTCTGTTCTATATTCAGGAAGCCAGCTCGATGCTGCCGGTGGCCGCCCTGTTCGCCGATGGCAATGCGCCTGAACGCGTGATGGATGTTGCCGCAGCGCCCGGCTCAAAAACCACGCAAATTGCCGCCCGGATGGGTAACCACGGGGCGATACTCGCCAACGAGTTTTCCGCCAGCCGCGTGAAGGTGTTGCATGCCAACATCAGCCGCTGCGGTATTCATAATGTTGCCCTGACGCACTTCGACGGACGCGTGTTTGGCGCCGCCTTACCGGAAGCCTTCGATGCCATTCTGCTGGACGCCCCCTGCTCCGGCGAAGGAGTGGTGCGTAAAGATCCCGATGCGTTAAAAAACTGGTCCGTGGAGAGCAACCTTGAGATCGCCGCCACGCAGCGCGAGCTGATCGAGAGCGCATTTCACGCGTTGCGCCCCGGCGGCACGCTGGTCTATTCAACGTGCACCTTAAACCGCGATGAAAACGAAGACGTCTGCCTGTGGCTGAAAGCGAACTACCCGGATGCCTTGGAGTTTCTGCCGCTTAACGACCTGTTTGCCTCGGCACAGGAGGCGGTCACGCCGGAGGGTTTCCTCCACGTGTTCCCGCAGATTTACGACTGCGAAGGGTTCTTTGTGGCGCGTCTGCGTAAAACGCAGGCCGTTGAGCCCCTGCCCGCGCCTAAATTTAAGGTCGGCAACTTCCCGTTTGCTCCCCTTAAAGGTCGCAATGCAGCACAGCTTGAAGCCGCCGCCAAAAAGGTTGGGCTGGTCTGGGATGAGAGTCTGCACCCCTGGATGCGTGATAAAGAGATATGGCTGTTCCCGGCACAGATCGAGCCGCTCATCGGAAAGGTCCGTTTTTCGCGAATCGGGATCCGCCTGGCGGAAGTGCATAACAAAGGCTATCGCTGGCAGCATGAGGCCGTTATCGCCCTTGCCGGATGCGAGAATACCTTTGCCCTGACGCATCAGGAAGCCGAAGAGTGGTACCGTGGTCGCGATGTCTATCCGGACAGCACGCCGTCAGGCGATGAAGTGATCGTAACGTATCAGGGATATCCGCTGGGGCTGGCAAAAAAAGTCGGCTCAAGACTGAAAAACAGCTATCCACGCGAGCTGGTTCGGGATGGCCGTCTGTTTACCGGTAACGATCGCACAGCCTGAAAAAAAGCGCATTTTTTTACTGGCGATTTTGCTCTCCTTGTCTACGATCAAAAATGGGTGATCGTACTGGTCATACCAGATTTTGACAACCGACCCGGAGAGCACTATGACGAAAACCAGCGTGCGTATTGGCGCTTTTGAGATCGACGACGCAGAGCTGCGCGGCGAAGCACAAGGCGATCGAACGTTAAGTATTCCCTGCAAATCCGACCCGGATTTGTGCATGCAGCTCGATGCATGGGATGCAGACACCAGCGTCCCGGCAATACTTGATGGCGAACATTCTGTCCTTTACCGTGAGCATTACGATAGTAAAACCGATGCCTGGGTCATGCGTCTTGCCTGACCTAAAGAGAACCCGCCCGAAGGCGGGTTATTTATTACTGCAGCTGCGCCAGCGTGAAGTAACCGTCGAACACAGCCCCCGTATCAATGTAGTGAAGATTATTAAAATTGTATCTTCTGTCGAGGGGCGTATGCCCAAACCAGAAATGATCCGCGCCGCTGATGCCCTCTCCTTTGCCCACCATAAATCCCATCAGCCTGTCGCGGTTCCATAAGACGCGCTGGGCGCTAACCGGTTTTTGCCAACAGTATTCCGCGGCCGGATAATCCGCATGGGCAATCACATTCAGACCGTTCGCACAGGTTATCTCAATGATATGCGGTAAATCGCGACAGGCGTCGAGCAACGACAGGGCAAGCTGTTGCTGGTCGCGTTCAAGATGCGAAAACCATATTCCACCATTCATCGTCCAGAGAGAAAAATCGTTATTATCCAGACTGTCGAGAGCCATTTGCTCATGGTTTCCACGCACGGCACGAAACCATTTTTCATGAATTAACTGCAGGCATTTAACGCTATCAGGGCCACGATCGATCACATCCCCGACTGAAATAAGTAAATCCTCATATGGGTTAAAATGACGGCGTTTAAGCTCATCCATAAGCCACTGGTAACAACCGTGTATATCGCTGACAACCCAGACGTGACGCCACATCCCACCTTCAATTCGCTGATACATAGGACCTCCTTTAAACAGTATAGCCGCCGCAGAAAAGGCAACAGACAGGCGCGGTCATCACGAAGTCAAACAAACGGTAAACCAAACAGAAATAAAGATCCTCGCGCTATTAATCCCTTTTTATTGGCTCTTTAGAATAAGGGTATAAAAAAAGAGGGGTCTTCACGTGTCTAATACGCACCTGCATAACGATGTTTTTTATCCGCATCGCACAAATATTATTTCCGAGCTGGTGAACGGCAAACGCGTGCCGGGTCCGATCTGGCGCAAACGCGAATATCGTCTGAAGTTCCTTTTACGCTCGCTTCTGTTCTGGTCCTCCACCCATCGCATGCTGGAAGCCCTTTCGGGTCGCGACGATTTCGACAGGCTGCTGGCCTCTCAAATTACGTTGCCCAGTAAGACCCACCGACAATATCTGATGCGCGGCCTGACGGCTAACGATCGCGCCGACGCTATCGTCAACCATTACTACTGGATTGATAGCCTGAAAGAGAGCGGTCTCGCTCAGGCCCTTACGAGCCAGCAGGAGCAAACCGTTGTGCAGTTCCATGCTAAAGACGGCGTAACCTATAGGGTCAATGCTTCCTCTGCGGGAAAAGCCGAGCGCGAAGGAGAAAGCACGCTGTGGCTACACGACAACGAGGATACGCTGCTGGCCAGCCTGACCTTTAGCGTCGCGCGCAGCAACGGTCAACATGTCATGGTCATTGGCGGGCTTCAGGGGCCCCGTCGCTGCGTATCGCGAGACGTCATTAAACAGGCCACCCGCGCCTGTCACGGCCTGTTCCCTAAGCGCGTGTTGATGGAAGTTCTTTTTCAGCTGGCTGCGCAGTCATCTGTCCGGGCGATTTTTGCCGTCAGCGACGAGGGGCACGTTTTCCGCGCGTTGCGATATCGCCTGAGCAAAGGCCGCCATTTCCACGCCAGCTACGATGAATTTTGGGCATCTCTGGACGGTAAAAAGCTTTCGGCCTTCTGCTGGCAGCTGCCGCGGCAGATGGAGCGTAAATCGCTTGAAGAGATTGCCAGTAAAAAACGTGCCGAATATCGCCGTCGCTTTGAGCTGCTCGATGAAATAGAGGTATCCGTTAAGTCCCATTTTTAAGCCTGGCTGGCGCCTTCGCCCACTGCATAGCGGATGCATTCTGTTTAAAAGAGGAATGATAAAGCAGTGCACTCTTGCGCAGGGCGAGTGCGCTCAGTTAGCATTGCGCGAAATGATACCGGCGAATGAGTTGGGAAAAGCGCACTGTGGGCGCATAAAATGAGGGACTTCGGTAATGATCTATGACTGCTTCTTATATTACGATGAAGATATGCTTCTCGAAATCAGACTGAACACGCTCGCGGACGTTGTCGATCGCTTCGTTATCGTTGAGTCAACGCATACCTTTACCGGTAAAAAGAGGCAGCTGCATTTTGACATTAATAAATACAGTCAGTTTAAAGATAAAATTATCTACATTGTGCATGATAAAGAACCGATTACGATAGCCGCCGAAGAATCTCATCCAGCCCGAGAAGTGATTCCGGGTCTGCCAGAGGGTATGGTGGTGGATGCGTGGGCAAATGAAGCCGCGCAGAGGAATGCCATCATGCAGGGTTTGACGCATGCCAACGATGATGATTTGATTTTAGTTTCCGATGTCGATGAGATATTTTCACCCCAGGTGGTAGCATCGATAAACCCCAAAAAGCTCTGCACTACTATTTATCAGAATTTCTATAACTATCAGTTCAACCTGCAGGTTTTTAATACTGACAACACGCCAAGAAAATGCAAATTACCGAGAGCCACACAATATAAAAATCTCGTTAGTTTCTTTGGCGGCGAACCTGAATCATTCAGGAATCTTAAACGCACCCGAAGCGTTAAAAACTGGTCCTGGCTAAAGTGGAACTGGTTCAAGATTAACAACAGCATCATTGAAAATGGTGGCTGGCATTTCTCTTGGGTAATGACACCCGAGCGCATCTCAGAAAAAATGTCGACCATATCCCATACAGAATACGATCTTCCTGAGTTTAACAACCCGGAACACATCATGAAGGTCATTAAAAACGCGGAAGATATCTGGGGGCGCGACAGGACATTAATCAAGCAAGAGCTAACGGTTGAAAACTTCCCGGAGTACATTGTCCGCCACAAAGACAAATTCAGCACGTTCATTATTTAACCTAGGGCTGCCCTTTTGCTCCCCAGAAGGCGTTTGCTCAGCGGTCGCTCGGCCACAAAATTTTAACAAAGATCCCAAAAAACCCTGGACGCACGCGGTCCTGAGTATGTTATGGTTTAGAGAGGATATGGCATGTTCGAGTAATTTTCGGGGGATTTCATGTTAAAACCGAAAAAACCATTGAAAAACAAATAGATAAAAAGAGACCGAATACGATTCCTGTTTCCGCTTCAACCAGTCCTTTTTGAATTTATTCAAACAGTTACATATCAGAAACCCGTTTTTAACGGGTTTCAATGCTTACCAATACATCCATTCAAGATCAAACCGTTGCCATCTTTTTCGTGTGGGCGACGAGTGAACTTCGGGATCGCTTCGATCCGAAATCTCCCCAACTTTGCGTAGCTCCTTCCAGTTTCGAAACACGCAGCTTTACGCCCTCCCATACCATCAGCATAATCACCACCGATCCGATTGTAAGATTTAACAGGTGCGCACCTCTTTTATCGGACAACAAGCAAATCTGAAAATCTCGTAGTGTATCGAGGCGACAGCATTTCACGCTTCATCTGCCACTGCTGCTGTATACCCTGCCCGGCAAAATAGAGCGTGCCCTTTCCCTCCTTTGCATTCAGGTGATCCAGTACCTCCATTAACTTCTCACTACCAGCTCGGGGAGCACTTTCATCGAACAGGTTTAGTTGGGCCACGCCCTGGCTGAAGAAGTCGCCCAGCATGACACCCGCTTTCTGGTACCGGTGACCGTCCTTCCATATTTTGTCCAGACACTTTACCGCGGCGTTGATGATGTCTCTGCTGTCCTGAGTTGGCGTGAGCAGCCTTATCGATGCGCTGTTTCCGTAATACGGCTCATTAAGGGCAAATGGAGAGGTCTTAACGAAGGCGGATATAAAACGGCAATACTGGTGTTCTCCCCGCAGCTTCTCAGCACCACGGGCCGCATAGCTGCAAATAGCCTGCCTCATCTGCTCATAGTCTGTAATACGTTCGCCAAACGATCGGCTGCATACAATTTCCTGCTTTACCGGGGCGAACTCCTCCAGATCCAGGCATGGCTCGCCGCGCAGCTCGCGGACGGTTCGCTCCAGCACAACGTTAAAGTGTTTTCGGATAATCCACGCACTCTGCTCTGAAAGGTCCAGTGCGGTTTTGATGCCCATAGCGTTCAGCTTCTTGCTGATGCGCCGACCAACGCCCCAGACATCCTCCACAGGAACAAGCGCCAGTAACCTTCGCTGCCGGTCGACGTTTGAGAGGTCAACCACCCCACCAGTCTGCCGTTGCCATTTTTTCGCAGCATGGTTAGCCAGCTTAGCCAGCGTCTTGGTCTGGGCTATGCCGACGCCGACTGTGAGATGTGTCCGCTGTAAAATAGTCGCGCGGATCTCTTTCCCGAACTCAGTCAGGTCACGGCAATTCCTTACGCCGGTAAGGTCGCAAAAGGCTTCGTCTATGCTGTAAATTTCCACACGCGGGCTCATTTCTTCCAGCGTGGTCATTACCCGGCTGGACATGTCTGCGTACAGCTCGTAGTTGCTGCTGAAGCAAACTACACCAGCGCGCCGGAACAATTCCTTCTGCTTGAAGAACGGCTCACCCATCGCTATCCCGACTGCCTTTGCTTCTGCGCTACGCGCTATTACGCAGCCGTCATTATTCGAAAGAACAACCACCGGCCGACCACGCAGGTCTGGCCTGAATACTGTTTCACAGCTGGCATAAAATGAGTTCACATCGACCAGGGCAAACATCACATCACCGGGTTGTCGTCTGAGAACGCCGCAGCGCCATTGATAAAAAAGGTCACCACTCCCATGACATCGACTTCATCTAAAGCATCACCTTCTATGCATTCACCGTCTTCGGTGATGAGCGAACCGCCCATAACGACCGCGAATTGTAGTTGGCCGAACGCATGCACCAGCACGCGCGTTCCGTTGGTGGGCGGAAGATCAGGCTGAAAAAGCGCATAACCACCTGACGTTTCAACCAGGCATGAGTAGCGGTTAACCCCACATAACTGTTCAAGCCTGTATCGCTGAGCTTTTGCCTCCATAGCTCCTCCCAAAACAACTGTATTTATATACAGTATCGTCAAATATGAGAGTCGATCAAGTTGGACAGTGATGCTAAACTTCAGACCTTTCCGAATTCACTGATTTCTATAATGTTAAAGTTATTCGCCAAGTACACATCGATAGGTGTTATCAATACGCTCATTCATTGGGTAGTGTTCGCTGTTTGCATCTACGCATTCCATACAGGCCAGGCACTTGGCAACTTTGCCGGATTCGTTGTGGCTGTGTCTTTCAGCTTCTTTGCAAACGCCAGGTTCACGTTTAAGTCCTCGACTACCACTCTGCGCTACATGCTGTATGTAGGGTTTATGGGATCCTTGAGCGCAGCTGTTGGTTGGGCTGCCGATAAGTCCGGTATGGCTCCGATCGTGACTCTCATTCTCTTTTCCGCCATCAGTCTGGTGTGCGGTTTTATTTATTCAAAGTTCATTGTCTTTAGGGATGCGAAATGAAAATTTCTCTGGTCGTTCCCGTCTTTAACGAAGAAGACGCGATACCTATTTTTTATAAAACGGTTCGGGAATTTGAAGGGCTTCAGCAGCATGAAGTAGAGATAGTCTTCATCAATGACGGCAGTAAAGACGCGACAGAATCAATTATTAACGCGCTTGCTGTTGCCGATCCGCTTGTGGTTCCACTGTCCTTTACGCGCAACTTTGGTAAAGAGCCCGCACTTTTCGCTGGCCTTGACCATGCAAGGGGTGACGCAATTATCCCAATAGACGTAGACCTTCAGGACCCTATCGAGGTAATACCGCATCTGGTTGATAAATGGCAGGCCGGGGCTGATATGGTGCTGGCTAAGAGAACCGATCGTTCTACAGATGGCCGACTGAAACGCAAAACGGCTGAGTGGTTCTATAAGCTCCATAACAAAATCAGCAATCCGCAGATCGAAGAAAACGTAGGTGACTTCCGCCTGATGTCTCGCGAAGTTGTTGAAAACATTAAACTCATGCCTGAGCGCAACCTTTTCATGAAGGGAGTATTAAGCTGGGTAGGCGGAAGTACTGATGTGGTTGAGTACGCTCGCGCAGAACGAGTTGCCGGAAATACAAAATTCAATGGCTGGAAGTTATGGAATCTCGCGCTTGAGGGCATAACAAGCTTCTCAACATTCCCGCTCAGAATGTGGACATACATTGGTTTAGCCGTTGCTGGGATGTCATTCTTTTACGGAGCATGGATGGTGATTGATACTTTAGCCTTCGGGAATCCAGTCCGCGGGTATCCATCGCTACTTGTTTCGGTTCTGTTCCTCGGTGGAGTGCAACTCATAGGCATTGGAGTTCTAGGTGAGTACATAGGAAGAATATACATAGAGTCCAAGGGTAGACCTCGCTACATCCTTAAGAGAAGGAATAAGTGAATCCTATGCCTGATTTTATTAATCGATATATTAACTATATATGGCTTTGTTTAACTGCTGCCTCTGCGTTAATTGTTTTGCTTGTTTTTTTAGTCTGGAACGCCTGTACTCTGAACAAGCCAAAGAGTGTAGTTATGGACCTCGAGAATGTCCATGTTGATGAGTGCTCTTTTGATAAACACCGCATAAAGGTCGTCGGGTGGGCATTCACTGAAGGCGAGCCATCATCTATTAATCGCGTTTTCGCTTATAAGACGAACGGAGAGGCTGTGGAGGTTATGTCGTCAGTTGTCATGAGGCCTGACGTAACTCGTTATTTTAACAAGAAACTCTCATACGACAGGGCTGGTTTCTCAGCTTCTAAACGCATTTTCAATGCAGATGATTACAGTGGAGAGATTGAAGTAATATCAGAGGATTATAGCGGAGTTGGTCATGCCAAAAGATTCAGTTGCAAATAAATGGATAGGGGTATCGCTAATATCTATGGCGACACTCTATTTATTAACAATATCCATGAACGTATCGTTGCGTGACTATAACGACGATGCTTTTTACCTCTCTGCTTTTGAGAGTGGTGAATTTATAAGTTTTCTTTCTCACCAATACCAGACATGGAGTGGCAGGGTGTTGGTTGACGCTTTGATGATAAGCACTATAGGATACCGCACCTTTTGGTTATTTGGTATTCCTGCGTCTCTGCTCTTGTTGGCATACTCTTGCTGCAAGATGACATCATCCAGGACGGGTTTAATACCAATAGCATTGTTCGTTATATTGTTTGCAAGCATGCCAGTTCAGGTAATAAATGACTCTGTATTCTGGGTTACAGGATTTTATAACTATTTATTACCTACATCAGTGGCATTCTATGTATTCTCGGTTTTTTTATCAGGGATCGATTCAAAAGCCCACAAAATAATATCCGTAGTTCTTGCGTTTTATATTTCTTATATGGAGCAAGCCGCGCTTTGTTTTTTAGTCGCAATGGCTTTAGCTTTTGTATTTAAAAGAGACTACATCACTAAATTTAGCGTACTACTTTTCGTGATTGTTTTAGTTAATTTTATCATTTGTATAAAATCTCCTGGGAGTGAGCAAAGGCTATATCTTGAAACATGGAATAGATTGCCACAGTTCAAATACTATAATGTATTCATAAAGTTTTCATTAGGCCTTGATAAGATTAATGAACTTATCATATATGTTGTTAATCTACCGTTAATTATTTTCTGCATCCTGCTATCATATTACAGGCTCACTATTGGAAAGCTTAGCATCTCCGTTAAGTTTTCTATAGTTTTCTCCTTTGCATATGCCATATTGCAGTTAATTAGACTTCTTTCACCAGCCATGAACTCTCATTTCTTTTTTAATTTGGGAGATATCTCTGGAGAGACATTCTTTACATTGTACAAGTATATGTCTTACGTATTACTGACAATGTTATTGACATGCCTGGTTACTATTATGCTTGACTTGACTTATCATGACCATTCATTCCTCATTCCAATTGTAGCGTTGTTAGTTGGCGTTATATCTGTAACAGCCATGGGTTTCTCTCCAACGGTATTTATATCTGGATTCAGGGTGGATTTTATTTTTGAGGTGATTTGCTCTTTCATGAGCATATTTGTAGTAAATAAAATACTGAAATAAAGGAAGCGCCATCTGGATCATCCCTGGATGGCGCATTTGTTGCTTACGGTGTTATGTATGAATAATCAGACTTCATTCTTTCAGTTTCCGCATAGCTCAAGGCGTTAGCCCTTCCGCACATACCATATTGGCTGACCTGCCCCCACGATTAGATACAACACTCAGTTAGTAACGTCGGAATCTTCAT
>OGSJ01000057.1_pt1 | contig 119436 bp, 105 predicted proteins | sample 1573851 | NCBI WGS metagenome assembly OGSJ01 (sample SAMN03295846, study PRJEB24534) | human gut metagenome | isolation source: fecal sample 6 from infant 6 | host: Homo sapiens | place: USA: Pittsburgh, PA | collected 2014-07 | reverse complement strand
GCGGAGGATGGGGGATTATAACCGACACGTCTAGTTTACCCCGTGTTTTCAACTATCCGGAAAAACCGGAAGGTTTTTAGGTTCTATGAGGGTTCTATTGGCGTGGCCAGTCGAGCATGTCGAGCGCGTAATCCGCTTCCTCGTCCGTGAAGGCATCACCCCTGTCATTAGCAAGAATCGCGAAAACTGCGGCGGGATGGGTAAACCCTTCCTCGTCCCTATAGTATTCCGCCCACTTTAGCGCGTTTTCTTTCCAATTAATCTCCACGGTGTCCACGGCGTATTGCGCGTCTTTCTCGAGGTAGTGCTCATCGAGGAGCTGCCTATATATCCACGTTTTAGACCTGTGTTCGGCATTGTTGATTTCGTAGGCGCGCGCCGTGGCGTATAGCTGGTCTACCGTGGCCCCTTCTTCCTGGAGGTTTAGCAGGTGTTGGTCTTGGCGCTCAAATTCGCGCTGCGCTAAAACATCTGCCACGCCCGTGGCCTCAATGGCGGTGGGCTCGGTTGCTTCTTTAATGGTGATTTCGCCTACCGTGTACGGCTCTGTTGTGCCCGCTTCTTTGCCCGTGTTGTTGCATGCGGCGAGGGCGCTCGCGGTGAAGGCTAGGCAGAGGGTGAGGATCGCGGCGTTGCGTCTCATAGCTGTTCTCCTTTGGGTTATCACGTCTTTTCATTATCCCAGTTTGGGCGCTACGTTTTCGCGCTCTAAGGTTTTGCGGAATGATTCGACCATGATTAAAGCCACGTCCAACTCATTCGCTATGGCGTGCACGTCACTACCGTAAAGCGCTTCCGCCCTTTTATAAGCGTCACGGCTTATTAGCATCCGCGCCGCTGTTTCGTTCACTTGCTGTTCTATTGCGGGCGTTTGGTGGCCGTCGTGCTCGCATATTGCGTGTGCGAGTTCATGAGCCAATGCGGCGGTTTTAAGGCGCGCGGTTAGGCGCTCGTTGATGATGATTAGGTGCTCGCGGCGTGAGTAGAGGCCCCACACGCCTAGAGACGTGAGGTTTTGCTCTGTGACGGTGAGGCCCATTCGGGTAATCAGGTTGTCGAGTTGTTCGCGGGTTGTCATACGCGCATTATGCGCGATGGTACGGACATTATTTTATTCGTCGGGGCTTGGTTGGTCCTCGTCATGGCGCGGGTCGTAGGCCTCATCCATTGCGGCAGCGTCAAGCCTGATCACGTCATCCGGGCCTAGCCTGTGCGGCGGCTCGTCGTAGATGGTGCCCTCGTCTGGCATGGTGTCGAGCCTTCGCGCGATTTCGTCTACTATTTCGGCGTCGGTGTAGTCGCTTAGCTGTAGGTGCTTAAAATGCGCGTCAATATCGGCTTGTTTGATTAGTCCTAGCACCATTAAGCCTTCTAGCGCGGATTTGCTATACCCCCGCGCAATATGTACGACGGTTTCAGCGCTTAGCCGCCAATTCTGTACCTGCCTGTGCAGTGTTGGCTGGTTGATCTTTGCCCGTGTGGCGACCGCGTTTACCGTGTCGCCGCCCGTGGTCTTTTCGTACCATTCTTTGATGTTCATGCATTAATAATATCAGTAGTTATACGCCTTGTATAGACACGCTATACAACGCGCTTGACATGTCTTTCGCTGTGCGCTACTTTGGTTATACCGAACGGATAGAAAATCATACGGATAGGATTAAGGAGGTTGAAGATGACCGAAAAAATCGAGCTAACCCAGCAATTCCGCTACATGGTCGAAAAAACCGGAATGACACACAGCGCGATCGCTAACGGCATGGGCATTACCCGGCAATTCTTCAGCGCGGTGTGGAACGGGAAAGAAGAACCCACGACGCGCTTCGCGGTAGGCGCGATCAACGCGGGCCTAGCCCGCTCATTTGACGAGGTAATCACCTACAAGCCGGGCGAGGCCGAAAAGCTAAGCGCCTAAAGCGCGGTGACAACAAGCAAAGAAAGGAGGGCCACACAATGCAGCAGCTAAGCATATTCGACGCGCTAGACACACCAGCCCCGTCTAAGCCCGTGGCCGCGTCCCGGTGCGACCTTGACGCGCTAGCAGATATCGCGCTCGTCTACACGACCACGGAGAAAGCAAATTCTACCGGCATCCGCTTCGCCACCAGCGTGGCGGACGCTCAAAAGTTTTGCAGTGATGACCGTACTCGCGGCGTACTACACGGCACGCAGTGGGCGTTCATGTGGACGAAAGCCAGCACTTGGATTCAAGTCCTATCCAGCACGGACGCGCCGGTTATGGACTTGGACGGCATGACTGATGACGGTTCGCGCGACGAGCTGATTGCCGAGCTTGGCGTGTCGAAGATTGATTTGGCGGAGTTCCCCGGCGTGTTTGGGCCTTTGGGTGTGCGCGTGAGAAACGCGCCTAAACGGAGGGCCGCGCGATGAGCAACACCACGCTGGAAGACGTTTTTACGGTAGAGGACCTTGCTAAACGGTACGGGAAAACCGAGCGCACAATTCGCCGGCTCGTCAACCAGGGCGAGTTTCCCGGCGCGAAACGCACGCCCCAAAGGTGGATCATTATCCCGCTTAGCGCGGTGCAAGCCTATGAGGCTCGCGCGGTGGAGTACCGGCCATGAGATGGCAAGAGAAGGCCGCGTGCGCGGGTTTGGCACCCCAGTTTGATATTACCGGCGGCGCGCGCCCCCTCACCAGGGAGAGAGCAAACGCGCACCTAATACGCCTCAAAACCGAAAAACGACATGCGAACCCGCTGATGCTTTTTTGTGACGCGTGCCCCGTACGCCGCGAGTGCTTAGCGGACGCGGTGGACATGGAGCTAAGAGAACTACGCGGCGGCGCGGCCCATACCTACACGAGCGCTTTTGTTGCCGCGCGTCATATTCGCGGCGGCCTAACCGGCCGTGAACGTGCCATGCACTACGCGGAACTAATCGACAACGACCGGCCCGCGTGGCAGGGCTTAAGAGACGCGGCCCGCGAGTGGTTGAAAGACCATCGGGACCCAGTTTTAACCCAACTGTTACAGGAGAAACAGAAATGAAAGAACTAACTAGCCCCGTTGAAGAACAACATGAGCACGCGGCCCGCGTCCTCGCGGTTATCGGTGCTTTCAAAAAACAATTCGCACCATTTGAGAAGGCCGCACGCGCGGTTTTGGATGAGCTTTACGAGCCCGGCGAATCCCACGAGTTTAAGGACGATCAGGGCAACGGCATTCTTACAGTCTCTATGACTGAGGCGCGCATCCCCGTGAAGGTGGCAGACCCCCAGGCGTTTGCGGATTGGTGCGACAGGCACGGCATTCACCACGGAGGACAGCTTCAAATGGTGTTCCCCCCTGAGTTCACCACCCCGGCGAACCTTTTGAGACTGTGCGACATGTTTCGCGACGAGTTCCCCGACGGTTTAGAGATCGACAACTCGCGGAATAAGGACGGGAAAGAGAAGGGCCGCGCCACTTTGCGCGTGAACCAGACTGCCGCCCAGGCGCGGGCTACGCGGGCGAACATCGACAACGCGCTAGTTCAGCACGTTTTGCAGGGCAGGCCGGGGCAGATCACGAAAGCGGGGGAGGGCCAGTGATGAGCAACCGAAATATCCAACTAATCATGTTTGGCGCGGCTGGTTTTTTGGCGGGCACGATCATGCTTTATTTCACGAGTTTTGACCCGCAATCAGCTTACGCGGGCTATGCGCTCGCCCTCCATTTTGGCGGTTTGGCCGTAGCGAGTATCGGGCTGAGTGATGAGACGAAAAAAGCACGTAAAGACATGAGGAAAGACAGGAGCACGAAATGACAACGACGAAAATCACGCGGGAGCAACTCAAGGTTTTAGAGGACGCCTACACGTTCGAGCAATTACTGAGCGACGGGCCGAGGATAGTAAACCTAGGCCTATCGGCAGAGCCGCAGTGGGAGAACGTTCTAACCGGTAAAGCATTAGCAAATGCTAGAACGGTAGAACGCAACCTCATAAACGCCGCGCGCTATGTACACGACCCTGTAGGCGTGTTCCATCCGTCTCTATGCGACATTACGCGCGAAGCGCTAGGCATCGAAGACGCTAAAGAAGTTGCGGACTTGTATAACGTGTGGGAGCTTGTTCTCTTCTTTGAGAGGGCCCTTTCGCACCTGTACTTTATGCGAACTCGCACTTGGATTGTTGCGCAATACCTAGGACAGGAATATGACAACGACGCGCAGTTGGACGCCGCAATTGGCATTGTGTGTGATTTGTTCCTAATGGTGAGGCGCTGGCGGGATGTGGCGGCGCAACGCTTTGTTGAGACCGGTTCAGCCCGCCCCGCAAGGGAGGCCGCAAAATGAGTACGGACCTGGTAAAAGCAGAAGCGCAACAGCTAGACGCCTACATCAGGAACGCGGAAAAACTCGCGGGCGCGTCCCTACTGCCCGCCCAATACCAAAGGCAACCCGCAAACATCCTACTAGCCATACAAACCGGCGCGCCTTTGGGTTTCACGGCGATGCAGTCAATCCACGGCATCCACGTGATCAAGGGCAAGCCAACGATGAGCGCGGATATGACCGCCGCAGCCGTTAGACGCGCGGGCCACAAGCTCCGCATTACCGGCGACGACACGCACGCCGTTGCCGTACTTATCCGTAGTGATGACCCTGAGTTCGAGTATCGGTGTGAGTGGACGCTAGACCGCGCTAAGAAGGCCGGGCTGTTGGGTAATGACACTTGGGCGAAATATCCGGCGGCGATGCTGCGCGCCCGGGCGATTACTGAGGTTGCTAGGGCTGGTGCGTCTGAGGCGTTGTATGGCGTGGTTTACACGCCGGAGGAGTTGGGAGCTGAGGTTGATGAGGATGGCGCGGTTATCGACGTTGAGCCCGCCCCGAAACCCGCCCGCCCGCTGGTGGACGATAAGACGCTAAGCGAGGTTACAGAGCTTGCCGGCGCGTTGGGTTTGAAGTCTAAAGCCGTGCTTGAAGGTGTCGCTTACGTGACCGGCGGGCGCGAGCGTGTCCAGCACCTGGAGGAGATGAGCCAGGACGCCGCAATAAAGCTGATCGCTTACATGCGGTCGCGCCTGCCCGCTGAACAAGAAAACCCCGAGGTTGTGGATGAGCAGCAGGGAGTTATTGACGCGGAAATTGTGGAAGACGGTGAGTCAAATGAAAACGCCTAGCGTTGTTCACGCGCCCGCCCGCGCTAGTGATCCTGAGACTAGTCAGGAGGCCGCGCGCCTTATGGATGTGCGCGGATCATGGCGGCAAGTCCTAAAAACCGTGGAGCGTTTGGGCGCTTGTATCGCCTACGACGTAGAACAAGCGCTCGCCGGCCAAATCAGCCCCTCACGCGTAAGAACAGCGATAAGCGAACTAACCCGCTTACAACTCATTACCTACACGGGCGAAACACGCCCCAGCCCCGTAAGCACACGCAAATGCCGCGTGCTAACCCTGAACCCTGATGGTCTAGGTGGTGCGGCGGCATGAGTGTGCAAACTGTGGCCGTGCCTGTGGGTGCGCGCTATTGGATCAGCTCTAATGACCGGCCTGTGTGGCAGGAAAAAGCCCGGCGAACCGCCGCGCTAGTGAGAATCGGCGCTACCGCCGCAATGGCGTGCCGTCTGAAAGTGGATACGCCCGCCCGCCTAACGGTGACGGTACACATGCCATCTAACCGGCGGTTCGACCCGCCCAACGCGTGGCCCACCGTCAAACCCCTCATCGATGGCTTCGTTAAGGCCGGCGCGCTGGTGGATGACTCACACAAGGAGATTCCCGAAACCGTTTTTAAGAAGGGCGAAAAAACCGGCGTCGCTGGCTTTTACCGGCTGGTATTTGAGTTTCAAAGCATAGGAGAAACTAATGAGGATTGAGCGGATGCATGACCTTCGCGAAAGGTGGCTACAAGCGACGGCTGCGGCGTGTGGTGTGGACGCTGATATTGACCGTGTACAGACGGTTAGGGGCATCGCCTATACGCGCGTGTTTCTGCCGCCGGACTATTACGAGAGCGCGGGCGCGAACCCTACGCGCGCAACGTATTTGACGGAGGGCACACGCGCCGCGGACTGCCTCACCCAGTTGTTGGAGCTAACGCCGCGCTTGCGTGACGCGTCAGACCCTAAAAGCGTGGACCCCATAGCCCTACTACAGGGAGACGCGCCCGGCGGCGTTTGGGGCTACTACCTAGACGGCGTGTACGACGTGGAACCGCAAATAGTTTTCGCCCGCGTTTTCAAGGACGGGCACAGCCTCGAAGTTTTCATACCTTACGACGCGGCCCTAATCGCGGGCGTCGAGTTTCCCGACCTTGAAGCCTTGTTTTACGCGGAGCGAGAGAAGCGGGCCGCGCCCTGGTTTGGGTATGAGACCACAGCGGAGTTTTACGGCAAATGACAGGAGCAGACTTTGACAACTCAGAAACGGAGGGAGGGGTTCTACATGATGCCTAGAAATCTAGATGAGGACGACAGGCTAAACGCAAACGCGCGCAGTGTCCTTATCTCATTAGCAGCACGGGCAGACAAAAAACGGGAATGCTGGCCGTCTCAGGACACTTTGGCGCGCGATGCGAAAGTGTCACCGAGCACGGTCAAACGGGTTATCCCGCTACTTGTGGAGTGCGGCTACATCTCGACGCGCCGCAGAGAAGGCAAATCGCTGGTGTACCGCATGGAGTTTGACCACAGGGGGAAACAGGAAAAGGGCACGGTTGAAAACCCGTCCACAGTGGCCGAACGCGATACTGACCTAGGTCACAGTGACCTACCACCTAGGTCACACAGACCTACCACCCAGGTCACACAGACCTACCACCTAGGTCACAGTGACCTACTAAGTAGAGATAAGGAAGTAGATAAAGGAAGTATAGAAAGAGAAGTAGAACCCCCTATGTCCCCCACAGGGGGAGAGGACGCGAAACCAAAACGCAAACGCCATGAGTACACAAGCGAGTTCGAAACGTTTTGGAGCATCTACCCGCGCAAAGACGACAAGCGCCGCGCCCTAACCGCTTTCAACAACGCCCTGGAACGCGCCACACTAGAACAACTCTGCGCCGGCGCTGAACGCTACGCTAACGACCCAAACCGGGAACCCCAATACACAAAACACGCCGCCACGTGGCTAAACGGTGACTGCTGGCTAAACCCGCCGCTACCCGCCCGCAGGGTGAGCGACCCGTGGGGCGACAGGGTACGCAGCGTCCTAGCCGCCGGCCAAACACAACCCCCGCCACCAAATATTGGCTATGGGTACCCGCCGCGCCTAATCAGCGGAGGCGACTATGACGACCTATAACAGGCAGGCCTACAGCAAGAATTACACCGATGACGCGCTCGCCGCGCTGGTAGCGAAACAAATCGCGTACGGCGCGTTTCTAGGGCCCGACGCGGTAACCCTCATAGGCGCGGAACTACAAGCCCAGCAAATCAACCCGACCAACACGGAGCTAGAAGCCGCCGATAGGGCGTTGTGTGCCAGGCAGGTAGACGGGGCAGCACCGCCGCGCATCCCTGACATTATCCGCGCTATCAGGGCACAGACCATACAGGCCGCAATGAGAACGCTCCCGCCCGAACTGGCCGGCTTGTTAGCCCGCCTACCGGAATCGCGCCATGAGGCGATCAAACGCGAATACTTCAGCACGGTTAAAGCCGGCATACCAGCACCGGAAGCGGTAGAAGAAATCACACACAACCATCGGCGCGAGCTGGAAAACCCACAATACGCGGGCTACCAGTACCAGCCACAAATCAACCAATAAGGAGAAACAACAATGGCATTCACAGGCACACTCACCGGAAACCTCGGACAAGACCCTCAAATGAGGTACACGGACAGCGGCAAAGCCCTACTACAACTAAGCATCGCGGCCACACCACGCGGCAAGCGCCCTAATAGCGATCAGTGGGAGGACGTGGGCGCGCCCGTCTGGCTAGGTGTCACATTCTGGGAGCAAGACGCCGAACGCATAGCAAACCTACAACTGAACAAGGGCGATCAGGTTGCGGTTAGCGGAACCATGAAAATCAGAGAATACACGCGCCGCGACGGACAAACCGCCTACAGCCTTGAACTACACCGGCCCCGCTTCCTCGGAGCCGTACCACGCAACCCACAAGCCCAAGCACCCGCTACGCATGGGGAAAACATCCAATGGGATAACCCCCAAGCCGGCGACCCGTGGGAGACCCAGGAAACCGCCCCGTTTTAAAACACAGAAGGAGCAAGACAAATGAGAGCAAACATTCCCGACCTAGTGAAGTGGCTGACGGTGTTTCAACCCGAACTACAAGACGACATCGACAACGGTGCGCGGATCGACTGCACGCGCAAACCCGGGTTTTACGTGCGCCAATACAAGACATGGCGGCAGGTCGATTATGGCGACTGGATGCTAATTGACGTTGATAACGGCCGCGTCATAACTGCTGAGACATACCTTAACGAGGTGAGGGGAGACGACGACGTAGAGTGGATGGCCGCACTTATCTACCACGCCACCAACTGCGATAGGGGCCTAGCTCTCGACTGCACCGAGCCGCACGGCGAGCACTATTGCGAATGCGACACGCCAGAATTCGCAGACAAAGACGACGTTATCGCCCTGGACAAAAACCGGCCAGAAGAATTCGACTACTTATACAAGCAAATCACTGTGGATGACGACGAGAAGTTTTGTAAATGGGTAGAAAAGACCGACGACCGATACGAAACAAACTCGCTGGAATATACGTGGGCGACTGATGACAGACCGGTGTTCTTAACCCGTAAAAGCGGCGAACGCTACCAAAAGCGCCACCCACGCCCAGACAGCCGCATTTATGCCGGCTACGTGTGGCACAACCCCGACCTATACAACGCGATCGCTCTACTGGCCGCGCTTGACCTAGAAAAATCAAAGCTCGTGTTCGACGAGAACCGGCTCGACCAACTCGACTACTAAGGAGCAAAACCAGTGACAAGACCAAGCACCGACATAGAGCGGGTAGTGGCCAGCGCGGCGAAAGCCTTAACCGCATTGCAAGACCTAGCCGCCGACCTCGAAACGCTAAAAGACAGCGACAACCCATTCATAGGCAATGAAGAGCGGCGGACGCTATGCCGCTACCACGCGCACGCGCGCAAGATGACCCTGAAAACCGACGAGGTTTGGGGGTGGCTCGCGTCACTGTACGAGGCCGCCGCATGGATAGAAGAAGAGGAAATAGCAGAGCAATGCCAAAAGTAAGCTTCACGATCAACCAGGCGCTAGTGCTGGCGGATAACGCGACTCAAAGCGCGGCGCGCCTAATAAACGCGCTGGAGAAAGTCACCGGCCTAAACAGTCCAGTACTCGATGACGAAATCCGCCCGCTATTCGAGCTAGACACATGTAAGGCGATGGAGGCCACCGACTTACTCGAAATGATAGCGAACCATTTGTCCACACTATCCGCTATAGCGCACCTAGAGGAAAGAAAAAACCAATGACAAGGGAAAGTGACGTTATAGGCGGCGCGCTAGTACTAGCAGAACGCGCGACAAACAACGCAACGAGCCTAGTAAGCGCAATGGCGAAAATCAACGAACTAGACAGCCTGCTAATTGACGATGGCGCGCACCTACAAATCGAAGAAGACATTGAAAACACTATGACGATTCTCAACGAGCTAGGCCGCATCGCACGCAATCTAGGCGACTTATACGAGTGGATAACAGACGGAGAAGAGGAAAGGGAAAACCAGTGAAACACCAAACCAAAAGCACTTATAACACGCTTGTTCACGAGAACGCGCAAAGACTGCTAGGCGAAATGCTCGACCAGCTATACGACGTGAACGCGAACCTGGGCATTGTTCAGTATCACGCACTATTCCACGAGCACAAGGAATACGAAGCGGCCACCACACAAGCCGAAACCCACCTACTCGAACTGATAAACGCGGTAGAAAACGTCCGCAACGTGGAGAACAGGCTCGCCCAATGACAATAGTCGAAACCCCGTGCGCCCACTGCGGGCAAGTCCTAAAACTCACCCAGACCAGCAGCCTAAACCGCGCGGACGGCACCCCATACGCCGTGTACTGCGCGCACTGTTACGAGTACTTGAAAAACCCCAACAACTGGACGCCCACCCATGAACACGACAAGCCTTAAAATCGGCTCCCTATTCTCAGGATACGGCGGGCTAGACATCGCCACGGCCAACACGTTCGGCGGCCAGCTCGCCTGGTGGAGCGATATAGAACCCGGCCCTAAGAAAATCATGAGCCACCACCACCCACACGCGCCGAACCTCGAAGACATCACCCGGATTGATTGGCATGAGGTGGAGCCCGTCGACATCATCGCCGGCGGGTCACCCTGCCAAGACCTATCCACCGCCGGCAAAAGGCAAGGCATGAAAACCGGCACGCGCAGCGGCCTATGGGCCTCCATGGCCGACGCGATCGACACGATAAAACCCCGCCTAGTGGTGTGGGAAAACGTTTTAGGAGCGTTAAGCAGTGAAGCAGTTAGCAGTATGGAGCAGTGCGAATTCTGCGTGGGTAACAGTGCGCCAACTCTGCGGGCACTGGGCCGCGTACTCGGAGACCTTACCGAAATCGGGTATTACGCGGGATGGAAAACTCTACGCGCCTCCACTATTGGAGCAGTCCACCACCGCGAGCGCGTGTTCGTCCTCGCCATCCGAAACGATGTACCTGCGCACGCCGTGCGCGTCCGACAGTACGGGGGGGTAATGGCCGCGTCGAAAGCCGACAGGCTCGGCTACCAGGTCAAACTATCCTTCCAACTGTTCGAGCTGTTCCCAGCCGCCTAAAACCTTTCGGCCCCTACGCCCAGGCCGTCCACGTGTGGGAAACCGTGTTAGGACGTGAAGCCCCACCCGTAAACACGACCGGCCCGAGGGGAGGGTGGCGCATGAACCCCGCCTTTGTTGAATGGATGATGGGCCTACCAGACGGGCACATAACTAGCGTGCCCGGCCTCACATGGCAAGAAGCCATAAGAGCTTTAGGCAATGGTGTTATCCCACAGCAAGCCGAAGCCGCGTTACGCGCCATAACCCGCATGCTACAAAAAGAAGAAGAATAAATGCCAGACCAAAACCGCCCCACCTGCCCCATCACAGGCCGGCCACTACCAGACGGCCACACCATCCACCCAAGCCTAGCGGCAGAAGTACACGACCAAGCCAACCGCATCGCGGCAATCATCCCCGAAACAATGAAACACACGCCCCCCACCCACACCAGCGGGGCACGCACACAACCCACCTCACGCCCACCCGCAAACCTAACCCGCCTTCAAACCCTCCAAACCCTCACCCAACAGTTATACGAAAACGCGCGCCAACAACTCCACGAAGCCACACACCGCGAGGCCCCCACAACCTGGCACCAAATCACGCGCGCCCTACACAAAAACGCCCGCCGCATCACGCAAACCCCAAACGCCCCCACCACCCACCCCCAAACCACGCGCCTACTAAACCAGATCGAACACACCCTAAAACCCACACCCACCCCCTACCGCATCAGCATGTGCACCAACTGCGGCGAAACCATGCCCACAAACCCCCACACCACAACCCACACCTGCCCCCTATGCGGTAGCGCCTTCAACATCAACCAAGGCCGCGAACTACTCCTAAACACCGCCTACAACCACGCACTACTAACAGCCGAACAAGCCGCCCTAATCCTCAACGAACTCGGATACAAAACCACGCCGGCACAAATCCGCCAATGGAAACACAGAGGCAAACTACAACCCGCCCGCCTAAACCCAACCCGCTACATCGCCAGCCACATAACCCAACTCGCAAAACTTGACAAACGTCACACACCCCTTGATATGCTTGACGCATAGCGTCAAAGCTATAAAAGCGTAAAAGGTGGAAGGACCGGGGGCTCCCGTACCCTACGCCGCCCGGAACCCGCGCCACGCATTAGGCCACCCACACGGAGGCACTAGCAGGGGGCACCCTGACAAGCGCAACGCGACCCGGGCACGCAAACCCAATATCCCCCTCACCACACCAAGCGAGGGGGATAAACAATTCACCCACAACACACAAGGCGCACGCCATGACCAAACGCGCCCCATGGGCAACAAGCACCCGCAACAAACGCCTCCCCAACAACTGGCCGCAACTACGCCAACAAGTAGCGCGGCGCGCCGGCGGAAAATGCCAAGCCACCCACCACCACCCCCAATGCAACCGCCAAGGCAACGAATGCGACCACATCACCCCCGGAGACAACCACCACCCCGACAACCTCCAATGGCTCAACCACCACTGCCACAAACAAAAAACCCAACAAGAAAACAAACAACGACAACAAAACAGAGCGCAACAAAAACAAAGACCACAAGAAAAACACCCAGCAGAAATAAACTAAAACCGCGAAACAAAAACACAAGCGAAACAAACACACGCGCGCAAAACCAAAACACAAAAACAAAAACACGAGCCACCAACAACACCACCCCCACCGGGCACACCCCCCTCCCGGCCCCTCCTAGCTAACCGCCGGATAGCAGGAACCCATCTGCGTGCGCCTTGTGTCGTGTTTTTCTATAGCGTGTGTGCGTGCGTGTTAGCGTGTCTGAGCTGTTTTTGGCGTGTGGGTGTGGTGTTGGTGTGGGCGCGCGTTTTGGTTGCGTCTTATCGCGTTTTTGATTCTTTTCGTAACACTTTTGCCTATTGTTACGGGTTGCGGCGGCGTGTTTTCCGCGTAATATCAGGCTTTTAATGGTTCTTTTCGTAACGCGCTTTTGGTATACTGGGCTTATGGACGTGTGTTTATCGTGTGGCATGGAACTGCCGGCGCGAACCAGGCAGGGGAGGCCCCGCGCGTATTGCTCGGCGGCGTGTAGGCAGAGGGCTTACAGGTTGCGCGCCACTTTTCCGGGTGTGCCTTTGGAGATGGTGCGCGCGCCGCGTTGGGTGCGCCGCGTGGGTAAACGTCCCGTGCGTGTGAATGGGCGGGCCGCGTCTTCGACTAGCCCGGGCACTTGGGCCACGTTCGCGGAAGTGGCCGCGTCGGATTGGGGTAGCGGTTTCGGTTTCATGCTTGGTGATGGTTTCGCGTGTGTGGATTTGGATAACGCGGTTAATGAGGCTGGGTGCGTGAAACTTTGGGCGCGTGAGATTTTAGAGCTTCTTCCGGGTGGCCTTGTTGAGCGGTCCATGTCTGGGGCGGGTTTGCACGTGTACGGCAAATATAAGGAGCGTCCGGGCGAGTGTTTCGCTTGGGCTGATGGGCGTATCGAGTTTTATTCGCGAGCCAGGTTTATTGCTATGACGGGCGATTTCTTAAACGAGGTCGAGACACTGCCCGATTTTGCGGGTGGTGGTTTTGAGTGGGAGTTCCTACTCGCTTAAAGGTTTCAAGGTTTTTAGGGGGTGTTAGTGGTGGCGGGTAAGTCTAAACAATGGGGGAAGCCGAAAAGGTGGAGCGCGAACGCGCGCGCAATGTGGGATGAGCATAACGCGCGGTATGAGTTCAACCCGGCGGAAACCCAGATACTTAGGGCCGCGTGTGACACCCTCACGGTGATAGACCGTCTCACCGTGTTGTTGTTCGATCAGGAGGATTGGGAGGTTGTGGGCAGCGCGGGACAAAAGGCGCTTGACCCTAAGCTGGTTGAACTGCGAATGTTGCGCGGCTCGCTCGCGATGTTGTTGGATAAGTTGAAGATTCCTAACGATGACGCGGCCACAGTGAGCAATGAGCGGGCTACGCAGGCGCGCGCGGCGGCTCAATCTAGGTGGAAGGTGGCGCATGGCGCGGCTTCTTGACACTGGCCCGGCGTTGGTGTTTTCGCGTGATCGTGAGTTTGCTGAGATTGAGGCGTGGTATCGGGCGAAGCTAGAGAATACGGCCCCGCATTTCACCCAGGGTTTCGCGCCCGTCATGTTGGGTAAGGCGTGGAAGTGGGATAAAACTAGCGGTTGGGATTTGCCTGAACACACGATCGGATGGCAGGTCTTAGCATGGTGTGGCTACTGGCTGGAGCATGGGGGCGCGCCGTGGGCTTTCACCATGGAGCAGGCGCGCCTGGTGTTGTGGTTTTTCGCCGTAGACGGAACAAGCCGCAAACCCGGCCCCGCCAGGTTCTTATACAACCATGTAGTACTGCAACGGCTTAAGGGTTGGGGCAAAGACCCGTTCGCCGCAGTGCTTAGCCTCGTCGCCCTGGTAGGCCCATGGGTGCCCTATTGGGATGAAAACGGAGACTTACAGGCACGGCCCGAACCTGAAGCGTGGATACAAACCATGGCCGTAGCACAAGAACAGACCCAGAACACCATGAAGCTATTCCCCGGCCTCGCGACACAAGAGTTTATTGACTATTACGGTGTGCAGATTGGCCGGTTGAACGTTTGGGCTATGGGCGGCGCTAGGCAGATTCAAGCGATCACGTCTAACCCGCTCACGGTTGAGGGCGGGCGACCTACGTTTGTTATTCCGAATGAGACGCAGAACTGGACGGACTCTAACGGCGGTCACGAAATGGCCGGCGCACTGTCGGGCAACTTGGCTAAGGCTAAGAAAACGCGCCCGGCGCGGCGTTTGGATTTGTGTAACGCCTACCGGCCAGACATGGGCTCGGTAGGCCAGAAGGTGCGCGAGTCGTGGGAGGCCACCCAGGGAGACCAACCAAAATTCCGCGATTTCGGCCTGTTGTATGACAGTTTGGAAGCGCCAGAGGATGCGAAGCTAACCATTGAGGACGCTCCCACAGTAGTAACCAACGTGCGCGGGGATGCGGTTTGGCTTGACCCTAAACGGATCGTTGAGAACATTCTTGACCCGTCAAACCCTCCTAGCGAGTCGCGCCGCAAATGGTATAACCAAATCGTCGCGGCTGAGGACGCGTGGCTATCACCCTCAGAGGTAGAAGCAGTAACTACGGGCGATACCGTGCTAGACCCGGCAGACGAGGTCGTTGTGTTTTTTGACGCGTCAAAGTCTGATGACGCCACGGCATGCACAGCCGTTAGGATCGCGGACGGTTTCACTACCGTTGTTGGCATGTGGCAGAGGCCCCCGGGTAAACGACAGTTTGAGTACAGGGTGCCGCGCGAAACCGTAGACGGCGTAATAACTAGCTTCGTGGAGTCTCATAACGTTGTGGGTTTGTGGGCTGACCCGTCACACGCGCTCGACGATGAAACGTTGGAATCCTATTGGGAGCCGATGTTGGACGCGTGGCACAGGCGCTACCGGCGGCGGTTCAGACTGTGGGCCACGACAGGGAAAAACGCGCACGCCGTTATTTTCGACATGAGCGACGCCACGAACCTAAAACGTTTCGTTAGCCAGGTAGGCATCACCACTAACGACATTCTAGACAAGCGGATTCAGGTAGATGACGACGCGCGGTTAAGGACACATATGTTGAACGCGCGGCGCACGCCTACACGGTTTGGCATGAGTTTGTCTAAAGCACACAGGGAATCACCTAGAAAAATCGATTTGGCTATAACCCTGGTAGGCGGGCAGTTGATGCGCCGCGAATACTTAAACACCAGAAAGAAAAAGAAAGGCGGGACGGTATTCATATGATTTTAGAATCTGATGTGTTGAGCCCGGATGTGGCGGCTAGTCTCGTCAGTGAAAAATTGTTGCCCCTGGCTGAGCGTGACCGCATGCGCGTCAATGCGGCGGATAAGGCGTTGAAGGGGAATCAGGCGTTTAACGAGGGTTTGGCGCGGGCGATTAAGGACGAGCACAAGAACGAGGCGAAGTTCTTGAAGAAGATCGCCGCCACGCCGCTACTCGAGCTGGTTATTAGCGTCGTAGTGCAGCAGACCGTTGCCGAAGGCGTTTCAACGGGTGGGGAGCACGCGCCGCAAATGTGGAAACCGTGGGAGGCCAACGGGCTAAGATCACGCCAACACGCGCTATACCATGCGATCCTTGCCTATGGTAAGAGCTACATGATGGTAACCCCGGGCGTTATTGGCAACGAGGCGCGCGCCGTCATGGTGCCCCTATCGCCCGCCCAGCTGGTGACCGTGGGTACGGGTGAGGACGGGGCAGAGTATCCCGCGTACGCTTTGCGGTCTATGCCAGATGGCACGCTACGCCTTTATGACGCTAATAACGTGTACACGTTCCACAGGGAAGCCACGTACACCGACAAGGTCAAACTGGCTAGCGTACAACAGCACGGCCTGGGCGTGTGCCCTGTAGTGACTTATGGCGATTTTGACATACACGGCAACGCGATCAGCGAAATAGACCGTTACGAGCTAGTCGCGCGCCGTTTCGAGAAAAGCGTTTTAGACCGGCTCATGGTGCAACAGTGGAACTCATGGCGCGTGAAAACAGCGACCGGCCTGGATGAGACTTTAACGGATGATGAGCGGGCGAAAATCAAACTACACCTCGCACACTCAGACATCCTCACAGGCTCGGAGGGCGTGCAGTTTGGCACCCTGCCAGAGACCCAAATGGACGGGTTGTTGCGCGCGGCGGAGGCCGATAGGGACATGTTGGCGGCGGTGTCTCAAACCCCGGTGTGGGCTTTGAACGGCGGGCAAATGACCAATTTGAGCGCCGAAGCACTCGCTGAGTCTAGGAGCATGAGCCGGTTGAAGGTTCAGGCATTCCAACGCCTAAATAATCGTGGGCACTGCCACGCGTTGCGTTTGGCGTCACATGTTGAAGGCCGGTATGAGGATGCGGCGAATTATGATTTGCAGATCATTTGGGATGACGTGGAAGCGCGGAGCATGTCGCAAATGGCGGACGCGCTAGGCAAAATCGCCACACAACTACGGGTTCCGGCTGAGAAACTGTGGGAGCTTATTCCCGGTGTTTCGCGCTCTACCGTGCAAGAGTGGCAAGCCTACGCAGAGCAGCACCCTGACGCGGATACTATGCTCGCTCAGTCCCTAACAGCGGTATAAGCCATGGAAGGATTGTTTGCGGACGCTATCACGCAAAAGCATGTTAGGGATCAGGCGAAATTGGCGCGTTTGGCGGATGCGGTGGTTGCTGAGTCTTGGAGCATGCTAGACCCCGCGAACCTTTCAGCGTCCGAGGCCGTGTGGCTTGACCGTCTAGCCGCGCGCGTACAGCGCCTACAACAAGCATCCTCGCAGTTGGCTGAGGAGTATTATCAGACCTACCGGGCGAACATTGTAGGCGCTCCACTACCCAAAACGCAGATACCCTTGCAAACCCTTGATTTTGAGAGGCTACGCGCGAGCTTGCATGTTGAGGGCGTGGTGAAAACCAAAAAAGCTATCGGGCGCGGCATAGACACCACTCAGGCAATGCGCCTAGCCCTTAAACGGGTGAGGGGCGCTACCGGCCTAGTCACGCGTGACGCGGGGCGCGGTCTTATTGTGGACATGGCTTACAACGATAAGGCGGCGGGCCGGTGGCGGCGCGTCTGCCTGAATCCTAGCCCGTGTGCGTTTTGTGCGATGATCGCCGGGCGCGGCCCCGTCTACAGCGAGGAAACAAGCCAGTTTGAAGCTCACGCGTTTTGCGGTTGCCAGCCCGAACCCACTTTCAAAGCGTGGGAGCCCAATGAGAAAGAAGCACAGTGGCGGGCCGCTTACATTGAGGCGGCGGAAACCGCGGACGACGCGGGCGAAACCCGCATTGCACCATCTAGGCGTGTGAAGAACCAAGAAAGAGACCATATTCTCTATCGCATGCGCCGTCAGAATCACGCGATGTTTAGTGACGGCGTGACACCTAAAACCTAAAACCAGCACGTGCTGGTTTTTGCCCCGCTTATGCCCCTTGTGGTGTAGGCGGGGCGTTGTAATTGCGGGCCAAACACTGGTTAGGGAAGCACCGAAGTTTTAGCCCCTCAACCCCTCCTAGTAGAGAGAAGAGTCCCAAAAATGGCTGACACCACAATTGATAAGTCCGTTGCTGATCGTGTTGCGGAAGCTTTGAAAGAAAAAGCAGACGCGGAAGCGGCAAAGTCGGAAACCCCGGAAAAGACGGAAGACGGCGCGAAAGACACCGGCGACACGGAAAACACCGAAGACACCGACACCGAAAACACTGAGGAAGAAGCGGGCGAGGATGAGGATGAGGCCCCGGCGGCTGACCTCGAAAGCGTCCTAAAGTCTTTACGCAAAAAGAATCGCGAAAACCAAAACCTAAGAAAACGGGTTAAGGACGCGGAAGAAAACGCGAAAGACGCTAGCACCCTCAAAACCGACAACCAGCGCCTAGCAACAGAAAACATGCGGCTAACTGTCGCAGTGAATCACGGCCTACCAATGGAACTAGCAAAACGCCTAGTCGGCCAGACCGTGGAAGAGATGGAAGCAGACGCGGCGGACATGCTGAAACTTTTCGCTAAGTCCGTGCCCGCGTCGAGTCGGCCACGAGAGAACCTCAAACCCGTTCAGGCCGCGCAGCAGGGCGCGGAAACGGTCGAGGAACTCACAAAGATGATGTACGGATAACCAACACTTTTTAGGAGTAACCAATGGCTAACAAGCTATATACAGACACCCAGGCCGCGCGCTCGGTCCTAGCGTCCCTTCGCTATTTGTCCACGATTCCGCGCACTGTGCGCACTGATTTCGCTAACGAGTTCGTGCCCGGTCGTGGCGCGGCAATCAATGTGAAAATGCCCGTGTCCGCGGGTGAGGCTAAGACCTACACCAAGACCAACCGTGAATCGCGCGACGCGATCGAGTTCAACGACATTCTGCAAGAATTCGTAACCGTGAACATGGATAACCAGGTTTACAACGCGGTACGCTTGCCGGATGATTGGGCGACTTTCTCCCTTGAAAACCTACAGCGCCAGGTACTCATTCCACAGGCTGAGAGCGTTGTAGATGCTTTGGCCGCGCCGCTCATTAAGGAGCTGGAGGCAGTAAAGAGCGTCAAGGCCGATCTTAAGACGGAGATTGCCACGTCTAACGCGGACGCTTTGGCGTTCGCCGCTGACGGTTCTAACGCCGCGCAGACCATTATTAGCCTTCGACAGGTTTTGAACGCGCGTAAGGTGCCCATGCAAAACCGTTTCTTGGCGGTCGGCCCGGGCGTTGAGGCCGCGCTTCTCAACGTTAAGGAGCTTCAGCGCGTAAACGAGGCCGGTTCAGACGGCGTATTGCGTGAGGCCACTATTGGCCGACTGTTCGGCTTCACTATTGTGGCTGACCCGATGCTAGCGCCGGATAAGGCCGTTGCCTATCACCGTGACGCTTTCGCTTTTGTTACGCGCCCGTCCCGCGTGCCAGAAGGCGCAGCACACGGAACCACAGTCGCACAGGACGGCTTCGCGCTGCGCCACATCATGCAGTACAACCCCAACCAGCTTGAGGATCAGTCGGTTGTTGATTGCTTTGTTGCGGCTAAGACACTTGACGCGAAGCGCGCGGTAGCGGCGGGCCTTAAGGCCGCAGTTGTAGGAGGCTAAAAGTGAGTGAGGGCATGCCCCTAGTTAGTGTCGCTGACTTATCGGACTGGGTCGGCGAACCGATTGAGGACGATCAGGATCAGCGGCGGGCGGGGCGTGTCCTCACCTATGCGCAGACCCTCGTACTCACCTACCTAAACCGCAAAACGGTTCCGGAGGGTGAGGAACTACCTCCCGCAGTGTCTAACGTGATTCTTCAAGTGGCGGCGCGCGGCTACACAAACCCCATGTCCTACGCGAACGAGCGTTTGGATGATTGGGGGGCTGGTGGCGCGCCCGTGGAGGAAATGGGCATGTACTTGACCGCCACGGAAAAACGCCTTTTGTCCCCGTACGTGCAGGGCGTGAACCGGTCGGGCCTGGGCGTGGTTGGCACTTATCGCGACGGTGGTTGCGTGGCTGGGGGGTGGGTGCCCGCTGAGGGTGGCGCGCCTATCCCCTGGTACTAAAGGGGGTGGGATCGTGATTAGGGTTCCACCTTCAGCCTATAGGGCCGCAAGACGGCTCATGACCGACACGTGCAAAATCACCCGGCTAGCCACGGCCACTAACCCAAACACGGGCAGAGAGTTTGCAAAACCGTTCACTGTGTATGAGGGCGCGTGCAAGCTCCAAACCTATGAGCCTTATGAGCAAACCCCGGTCGCGGGCGGCCACACTACCGTTGTTCAGCGCTACTCGGTGCATTTGCCTGTAAAGGCGGGCGAGATATTCCGTGTGGGGGACGTGGTGGAGGTTGAGGGCCGCAAATTCCGCGTCGCCGGGTTGAATTACAAGACTCACCAAACCGCGATCCGCTTATTGGTTGATGAGGTGGTCGCATGATTAGCGCGGACGTTTCACAGCTTAGAGAATTTGCCGTACAGGTGGGCCAGGTGCCCCACGAGCTACGCGGAAAACTTGACGCCGTGACAGAGCGCGCGGGCCTTAACATGAAACGCCAGTTACAGGCCGAAGCGCGCCAATCTAAATCGTTTGGTGTGATTGCCCGCGCTATCTCATACGACACCACACGCACGCGCGAATCTAGCGGCGTTGAGGTGGGCCCCGTGAAGGGTTCGCCTGGCTCACTGGCTAATATCGCGTATTTTGGCACATCACGCGGTGGCGGCACAGTGCCAGACCCCAGGGGCGCGTTGGACGCGGAAGCCCCACGGTTTGAAGAATATGTCGGGCGGATCGTGGAGGGCCTTTTATGAGTAGTGTTACAACGTTTTTTGTCGACGAGTTAGCGCGTCTGGTTAAGGCCAGCGGGGTGGACACTCATATTGGCACGGTACAAACCCCTGTTTTCACTACGGGCATGTACCCGTATGTGCTACTGGTTCCTCCGTTGCACGTGTTGCACAGTGTCGCGCTCGATGACGCGCCGCGCGAACTATCAACTGCGGTTCAGGTAACCGTTGTTGAATCAACTTCCGCGAATTTGATTCACACTGCGGATCACGTGGCAAACACCCTATCGGGCGCAACGCTTGATGTGGATGGTTACCGGGTGGCCCCGCTAAAAGTCGCGCCGCTTTACCCCATGCGGGCAGATCGCACCGTGACCATCACCGATACGAACACGCACCCAATAACGATCGGGTTTGAAGTGCTGATTACCGCCACTAGAAAGGAAAGACCTTGATCACACTTGAAGTCGCGTATGACGCGGAAACCGGGGCGAAACTCTCATATAGGGTTCCGTCTCATTTTTTTAATCACCCAGTTCTAGGCCGTGGCATTGCGCGCGAGCCAAAAACCAAACCCCAAACCAACACCCAGACGGTGAAGCCAGATAGGAAGGACAAGTAAGAATGCCTAAAACACTTGCAGACGGGCGAATCAAGCTCACGATTCTAACGAAGAAACCGAAAGACCCGAAAGCTCCCACGGTTACGGAGCTTAACGCGGGCATTAACGCGGCATGCCAGATTCTGAAGAGTGATTACAAGCTCGGCGCTACCGCGTCCGACACGATCTCAGAGGCCGCTTTGTGCTCGGTAGGAAACGCTACCACCTACGGCGCTTCCAATTACGAGGGTTCCATTACCCCGTTTGTGCTGAAGGATGAGACGGGTAAAACCGACATGACCGAGTCCACGGTCTACGCCGCGCTCGCGGTTAAGGGCACGACGCTTTGGCTTGTGGAGCGTGAAGGCCCTGAAGAGTACAAGGAGTACGCGCAGGGCGATGTTGTGGACGTGTATGAGGTGGTAACCGATACGCCGCAAAAGCCGGGTGAGCGTTCCGGGTGGATTAAGCGCACGGTGCCGCTTGGCGTGCAGCAGGCTTGGGAAAACGTCGAGGTGAAGACGGCGTAACCCATGGCTGGGGGTGTGGGCTGTTTTTCTCCTGGCGGCCCACACCCTCATATTTTCTATACCGGGGGAAACACTTTAAGGAGAAACGCAAATGATTGATGAGACACTAGCCACGCCAAAGGCCGCGCCGGTTGAAGACGCTTTGACGGTGGACACTTTCGATTTGGAAAAATGGATTAGTGGTGTTGCGCCGGTTGAACGGGCGTGCACGATTTACGGACGGGCGGACCTTTTGGCACAGCTTGACCTTATGCGAGACAGAATCAAGGCCGCGCGGCGCGCAGGAAAAAACACGAAACCCCTGGAGGATCAGGCGAAGCATTTAGCGGATGAGGTGGAGGCCTCAGCGCTAGATATTGTGGTTCAAGGTTGGTCACCAGAACGCCGCGAGGAATACCACCAGGCGCTAAAAGATCAGGGGATAACCGACAACCTGGAACTAGGTTTACACATGGTGGCTGCGCAGATTGTAAAACCTGAGGGTTTCACTGTGGAGATGCTTCGCACGTTGCAAGACGTGTCACCCACCCAGGCCGGCCTGATTGCGTCGCGCGTACAAGAGGCGAACACTAAGCCGGTTGAGGTTAGCGTCCCTTTTTAGTGGAGGTCTTAGACCAGGCGAAACACGCGGGCATTATTCGCACCCTACAGGCCGGTAAGGATTGGGGGCGCTCCCCGTCTGAAATGCTTCTAGCCCGCCCGCGCCCTTGGGGCACGGTAGACACCCTACTTGCTACGGCTTTGACCGTGTGGGAAAAAACCCGCGTCTGTGCAGGGTGTGGCATGCCGGTGCGTGTGGCGCATGATGATGACGCGGACGGGTGGTTTGAAATGCGGGTGGACACGTGCGAGGCGTGCGCTACCCGCGACAGGTGGACGGCGGATAACAAAGAGCGCGCGCCAGGTGAGGTGCCTAGCTTGGTTTTAGACCCTGATTTTTACAAACATAAACACGAGTTTTAGAGGAGGCCGTTGTGGCGGATCGTAGTATCAAGGTTACTTTGCGTGCTGACATTGGCGATTTTGAATCTAATATGAAGCGCGCCGCCACAGCGGCATCCAAAGTAGGCGACACTACAGAAAAAGCGGCCACTAAATCGGGCGGCGCATTTCAAAAACTAAGGGACAACGCCGAACGCAATAAGGCGGCGTGGGAAACATCCGCCAGGGCTTTCACCCTGGTTGGGGCGGGCCTAACCGCAGGGTTCGCCGGCGCGGTCAAAAGCGCTGTCTCGTGGGAGTCCGCGTTTGCGGGCGTGCGTAAAACCGTGGACGCGTCCGAGGCACAGTTCGCCGCATTGTCTGACGGTCTACGCAAAATGACGGGTGAAGTGTCCGCGTCCCATGAGGAGATCGCGGCGGTTGCTGAAGCGGCGGGCCAGCTCGGCATACAAACCCCAAACATCTTGAATTTCACTAGGACGATGATTGATCTAGGCGAGGCTACAAACCTCACGGCGGAAGAGGCCGCCACCTCGCTAGCCCGCTTCGCGAACGTCATGGGCACCAGCCAAAGCGAATTCTCAAACCTCGGTTCCGCGATCGTGGATTTAGGCAACAACTACGCCACCACAGAGGCCGAAATCGTGGCTATGGCGATGCGGTTGGCGGGCGCGGGCAAACAAGCCGGTTTGACCGAGGGCCAGGTTTTGGGCCTCGCAACCGCGCTTTCGTCGGTGGGTATCGAGGCCCAGGCGGGCGGCAGCGCTATGAGTCGCGTCATGATCCGCATGAAAACCGAGGTCGAGGCCGGCGGTAAGAGCCTGGAGAGTTTCGCCCGCGTCGCCGGCATGACGGGCGATAAGTTCGCAGACCTTTTCAAAAAAGACCCGTCCAAGGCCATAACCGCATTCGTGCAGGGCCTGGGAGAGGTGGAGTCTAAGGGCGGATCAGTCCAAGGCGTACTCGAAGAGCTAGGACTTACAGAGCTTAGGGTGGCGGACGCGTTGCGGCGTGCCTCGTCTGCGTCTGACCTTTTCAATGACGCTATGGAGCGCGGCCAGGCCGCGTACAAGGACAATACCGCGCTAGCTGAGGAGGCCGCACAGCGCTATGCGACGAGTGGTGCGCGCGCTCAAATGGCTTGGAATCAGATTAAAGACGCGGCGATCAGCGCGGGTGACGCTATTTTGCCGCTGGTTGGGCCTGTGGCTGATGGTATTGCGGGCATTGCGGGCGCTATAGCGTCCCTACCGGCCCCAGTGCAGGGCGCGCTCGTGTCTTTCACTGGTTTGGCGGGCGTGACCGCGCTCGGGGCGGGCGCGTTTATGCGTTTCGTCCCCGCCGCCATAGACACGGCGAAAGCACTGGAAACCGTGGGCCTTATGAGTAGTGGCGCGGTCGGTAAGGTAGGTAAGCTAGCGGGCGCAATAGGTAAAATTGGCCTAGTAGGCGCGGCGGTAGGCGTAGCGGCGACGGGTATTAAAGCCGTTACTGACGCTATGAACGACAACCAGCGGACCGCCACGGAGATGGCGCAGACCATGCTAACCGCGCGTGACGCGGTCGACGCTTTCACAGGAACAACCCACGGGTGGGGACCGTTGCGCGAGCAGCTAGTTGGTTCTAAAGAAGAGTTTCAAGAACTACTTAACACCGTGTCAGAGGCGCGGGGCACTTTCGGACGCACGTTTGAGGAGGGCTGGGCCTCATGGTTTGGCGATGGCACGCGCGAAACACAATTCCTATCAAAGCTAAAAGAGATCGACAGCGCGCTAACGTCGATGAGTTTCGCGGACGCGCAAGCCGGTTTTCAAAGCCTCGCACGGTCTACGGATGGCAGTAAAGAGAGCTTGCAGAACCTGTTGGCTGAGTTGCCGGGCGTGAAGCAAATGCTTTTCGATCAGGCATACGCGGCGGGCATGGCCACGGACGACAACACGCTATTAAAGCTTGCTATGGGCGAATTGTCAGCGGCTCAACCCGAATTGGCTGACGCGTTGGGTGAGACTACGGGCACGGTTGAGGATCAATCGGCGGCGCTCGATGACCTCATTGCGAAACAGGCCGAGGCGGCGGGCCTGGTTTTGTCTGAGCGTGAGGCGCAACGCCAATTTCAGGAGGCCATGGAGGCCACCACAGCGGCCATTGAAAAGAATGGGGCAACCCTTGACGTGACCTCGGAGGCGGGCCGCGAAAACGGGCGCGCCCTGGATGGTGTGGCGGAAAAGGCTTTCAAGCTTGCTGAGAGCATGGCGGCGGCGGGCGAACCAACCGAAAACATTCAGGCGGTTATGAGCCAGGCGCGCGAAGCCTTCATTAACGCGGCTGAGGCTATGGGCATGACCGGTGAGGACGCGGCGGCATTGGCGGACAAAATGCACCTACTGCCTGAAGAGATCGCCATGAATGTCACAGCAGACACCGACGAGGCTAACAGCAAGGTGGACGCGGCTAAGGCTAAGGCGGACGGCACCAGCGCGGAAATTAAGGTTGGGGCAGATACCACGGAGGGCGAAGCCTCACGCGCTGAACTAGAAAACAAGGTTAAAGCCTCGTCCCCGTCTATGAAGGTGGAGGCGGACACCGATCCGGGGTGGCGCAAAGCCTCACGGCTACGGAATGATATTGCGAACTTGGCGGGCGCGGTCACCGTAAACGCTAACGACAACTTGACCGGCCCCGTGTGGGCGATGAAAAACAGTCTGCCCACGTCACACACGATCACAGTTGGGATGGTGCGCGGTAGTGGCATGGTTGGCAGCATGTACGCGGCGGGCGGCCCCGTACACGGGCCGGGCACTGGTACATCGGATAGTGTGCCCGCGCGCTTGTCGAACGGCGAGCACGTGCTGACCGCGCGTGAGGTCGCGGCGGCGGGCGGCCATAACGCGGTATTTAGTTTGCGCTCCCTCATGTCGTCAGGCGCGCTAAAAACCATGATGCATGATCGGGGCGTGCCCGGGTTTGCTACGGGTGGCGCGCCAGGCGTGCACGGCGGCCCCGCGCCCGTGGTGGTGCCGGTTCCTCAGTCGCCTAGTGTGCGCGTGTCTATGGAGGGCCAGCGCCTGGCCCTGGTTTTGGATGACGGCACGGCCCTGACCGGGCGGATCGAGCAGATCAGCGACGCGCGGATCATCAACGCGGCGAAAACTATGGGAAGGAAACGGTAAAAGTGTTATCGACGTTTAGGGCGGCTCATGGTCTGCCCGGGTTTAAGGTCGCGGTTAATGGCGTGTGGACGCTCACGGCGGGGGATCGCCTGGTGGCGCGTGGTGTGGGCGCGGGCGTGGTGGTGGACGCGGCGGCCAGTGGGGCGGGCGAGGCGTACACGCTCACGGCGGGCGGGCTGATTGAGACCGTAAACGCCGCGCGCGAAAAGCTCGAGCATTTGCACATGATCGGTTTGGAGGATTTAAGCCACGTCACGGGCGTGACCATGCAGGGCGCGGACAAAACGAGCACGGACGCGGGCGCGAACATTTTTTATCCGGCGGGGCGGCGTACCCCGGTTGTGAGGGTGACGGGATTCCCGCATGAGAGCGTAAATATCGAGTTCACCACCACAGGCAAAGAGACCGACGAAACTCGCGCGATCGTGGCGGCGGGTTTGCCGGTCTGGTTGTGGCACGACACAGAGAATTGCCCGTTGCCCGCGTGTGACATCCCAGATGCGCGGCTTGTGCACGTGCAGACGGTGGACGAGGAACGCACAGACCGACGCGATAAAGCATTTAGGCGTTGGCACGTGAACGCGGTCATGGCAGACATGAGCGGGGCGGGCGATAGGACGCCGCCATTAACTTACCGCGTAGCCCGCGAGCATGGATTCACCTTTAACTCGGGCTCGTACATGGACATGCTAAGGAAACTAAATGCGTAACGGCTTTACAGTAGAGGAATTGACACGCCCGGCCAGGTGGGAGGCGTCTGTGTCTTCAATTCGTGGCCATGAAGTCTTAGCAACAAGAATTCCCGTGCTCGATGGCCGCATCTCAATAGATGGCGAGGGACAGGTGCCCGAGCGCGCGGATTTGTCTTTCACGCCGGAATATAAACCCGTTTCGCCGTTTTCGCCGCTCGCCGCGTACGGTCAAGAACTTTTCTTGACTATCACCGTGACCATAGGCGGACGCGCGATTGATTATGAGATTGGCGCGTTCCTCATCGATAGCTGGGAGGAACAAACAGACGGGACAATAAAAGTAACGGGCGTGGGATTGCTGCAGCGGGTGGCGGATGACCCGGCGGCTTTGCCGTCATCGCCCGTGCCTGGCTCAACTTTGCGGGTTGAAGCCTCGCGGTTGGCTCATCCTGTGCCCGTCATGCTTGATTATGACGTGGAGGATGTGGCATTGCCTCGCGGCCTGGCGTGGGGTACGGATAGGTTGGACGCTTTAGCGGACTTGGTGGCGTCGCATGGTTTGCGCGGCGTAGTAAGGAATGACAGGCAGCTTCACCTGACGCGCACCGTTACCGGGGCGGCGGCTGACCGGTCTTACACCGGTAAAGATCTGGCGGTAAGCCTTTTAGGCCGGGGTGACCATGCCCGCGCGAACGTGGTTAGCGTCGTGTCGCGTGAGAAAACCGGTGAAGACGAAACCGTAACCGTAGGTACAAGCGAGGCGGGTTTTGAGCCTTACGCGCCCGCCACTTATGGGCGTGTGCACCGTGTGGAAGAAGTCGAAGCGGTACACAATGCGGCGATGTTGAACGACAGGGCCGCCAGGTTTTTGTTGGAGGAGACGGCGGCGACGCGGGTTAGGACTGTTGAGGTTGTGGCCGATCCTGCGGTTGAACTGTGGGACACCGTAAGCGTCACAGCCAATAATGAGCAGATCACGGGCAGGGTTCGCGCCGTAGATATGCCGCTAGATGGTGGCGTTATGCGCTTAGACATCGAGGAGGACATTTAAGCATGGGCAATATTTTTTTGGACGCGCCTAAACCGCGCGGCTCAAAATACGTGCAAACCCCGCTACAGGGCCGGGTTGTGGAGCAGTATGCGCCGGGTTTTTTGCAGGTAGATGTTGAGGGCAGCCTTATCGATGTGGCTGCCGCGCCGGGCGTTTATGGTGTGGGCGCGGTTGTGACCGTGGAGCGCGGTCTGGATGGGCGGCCTACCCGCGTTGTCCCCCCGCAATCATTGCCGGAGGGTGTTGAGCCGTTGGGCGTGGGCGTGACGGGTGAAACGTCACTGGCGGCTAAGAAGACGGCGGATAAGGCGGCGGGTGACGCTTTGGATGCGTTGGATGATGCGGCGCGCGCGTCTAACGCGGCGGCGGGCGCTTTAGTTGAGGCTAAGAAAGCGTGGGATGAAGCAACGGCGGCGCGCGAGTCGATTGGTGTTGTTGATTCGTCGGCTAAGGCGGCAGAACAGGCGGCTAAGAACGCGGAAACAGCGGCGCAGTTGACGCGGGCGGCGTTGGATGCGGCCCAGCAGGCGCAACAGTTGGAAAATGTTGCGTTGCGTGACGCGGCTAATGAGGCTAAGCAGGCGGCTGATAACGCCGCCGCTCAGGCTGACAACTTAAGTAACGCGCTGACGAGCACGTCCTCGGGCTTGTACCAGTCTATTAGTAGGGTGACCGATAATGTGGCGGCGGCTCAGTCGGCGGCTGAGCAGGCGCGGGCTAAGGCTGACGAGTTGGCGAAGCAGGCGCAGGACGCTATGACGGTGGCTCAGCAAGCGCAAACCAGCGCGGACGGTAAGGCCCTGGTTGCGTACAGCGATTATCAACCGGCGACGGTGAGCGGGCAGAAGATCATCTGGTTTAAGCCGGGCTCGGTGCCGAAACTTTTTGACGGCAAAACATGGCGGAGTGTTCAGCCGGGCGACGGCGTGGTTAGCGCTATCGACATCGATAAGGCCACGGTGGGCGAACTGTCTGGCATGCGTATCAAAGCGGGCACCGCGTCGGTGGATATTTTGATTCCGGGCGATAACGCGAGGTGGACATCTAGCGGGCTCACGATTTACCACCCTTTAACGCCGGAGCAAAAGCAGGCGGGTATCAAGCCCACGGATTGGGATAAAAGGGCCACGGCCCTAAACCTCACGAGTGATGGGGCGCGGTTTATATCGGTGGCTGATGAGGCGGGCACGGTTACGGCGTACATGAGCCCGCAGGGCGAGGTGTCTGGGCGTGAACTGACGATCACGGGCCAGGCGGCGGTGGACTCGCTCAAGGTGGGTGGCCTTGATTTGCAAGAGGTTATTAGTCTTAATTCGTCGCTCGCCGCTTACACGGTATTGCCTGACCTTGTACATCCGGCGGGCTTCGACTCAGCCATTATGGCTCAAACCGGGTGGCAGTCATTCCCCCCGGGCTTGTATGCGGTCTCGTGGAATGTGGGCTACCGGTACGAGGCGTCAGGTTCTAAAGCAGACGCGGCGGGCGCGTACTTGATGTACCAGTCACGGCCCGCAGGCGGCGACGCTATTACCGACGAAGATTTCATTATGGGTAATAGAAAGGCATTTAGTTGGCAGAATCTTTGGGGCGGCGGGCAATACTCAGTATCATTCCCAACTGACGTGTTCGAGGCTAAGCCGGGCAAGGAATACAGGTTCACGCTCGGTTTGCATTCGTATTACAAGTGGAAGCTAACCACGTGGTCTAGCGTTTTTAAGGTCGAGCGGCTTAACCCCGCCCTAGAGCTCACCCACGAGCTTTACAACCAAAGCGCGCCGCCCGCGCCGCCCGCGCCGAAGATCGTCACCACAAGCGCGGGCCTATCAAACATTTGGTACGCATACGGTAATACTTTCGCTCAGTCTGGCTCGTATAAGTCGGGCGGCAAATTCTGGATTCCGGGCGCTAAAGGCAAGAAGATTATCAACATCCACCTTACGGGTCGGTGCAATTTCGATTTCATGGACGGCGGAAGCGGACGTGATTTCTCATTCCATCTAGGCGGCGAAAACCGGTCACAGAAAATCTATGACTACGGCGCAGTGGATATTTGGTACGGCCCCACGGCGGGCGGCTTCTTATCACGCAACGGTTACCTAGACTTCCAAGCCAACCCCGGCGCGCCCGCATACAACGAATACAACCCCGGAAGCTTCCGTTGCACAGTCACCTACCAGTAAAGCAAGAAAGGAAAACGCATAATGGGCGCAAACAATTTTAGAGGCGTTTACGTACCTGACATTGATGAGGACATCCACAAAGGCATAACTAGCCTGGCGGATGGTGCGGGGGTGATTACCCGCGTCACGAGTATTGCGGCGGCCCGAACCATTGTAGAAGCCAATAAGGCGAAGATTACGCCGGCATCGCCCGCATATTTCGACATTAACGGCTTCGTCTATGTGCATGACGGGAGCATTTTTAAGCCCGTAAATGAAGTAAGCATGTCTGAAACGTCATACAACGGGGAGGACCTGGTAAAAGTCCGGTCCGCTGAGTTTTGGACAATGACGAGCGCTAACCTTGGCACTGCCCCGTATGACAGGTCTTGGATGGCGGTAGGCATGGCACGCGGCAACAACAAGCAAAACGTCGCATTCCTAGCTATCCGCGCTCAAGGCACAATCAAATGCCTAGCTTCTTTCAATACCGGCTACGCGAACATTAGCGCGTCGGGCACGATCCGCGCGGGTGAACAGCCAAAAATTGAGCTGGGCGTGTTCGGGTCCAACGGTGCGGGCAGTAGCGTGCGAGATAACCAGGTTCAACTTGACTACGACGCGCGCATGAACCGTCTCACCGTCCTAACATTCCCGATTTCTATGGCATAAGGGGGCGTGGCGTGATTGATATTAGCGGTTTGACCGTGAGCGAGTTGGACACCCTCATTAGGGCGGCGCAGGAACGTAAAAGCGATTTGGAATACATCGAACAATTCTCACAGCTTATTAGCGTCTACCAGTCACAGTATTTGACGCTACGTGACGCGGTGAAAGTGGAGGGCGCTAGGTGGCGTGAGCCAGACCCCGCGCGGTATGAAACGTGGTACGCGGCGGGCGACATCGTCACCTACGACGGCAAGCGTTACAAGAGCCTTATCAGCTTCAACACTTTTGCGCCTGACGTTTCGGGCGCGTGGCAACCCGCATAAACCCAACAGCAACAGTTTATTCCCCTTCCCCTGGCGGGCGGGGGATTTTTTACACCCAAAAACAGGAAGGACGGTCCCGCAATGACTAAAAGCCAGTGGGAAGTGACAGAGGAGCTAAAGGCCAAAATGCGCCTGATGGATAACCCCGAGCTAGACCCCGCAGATGTAGAGGAGACCAACGATGACGACAGCAAGTAAGGTTTTACAGGTTGCGCGCGGCGAGCTGGGTTATTCGCGTTGGGATGATCCGGCGGCGGGCACAAAATACGGGCGTTGGATGGCCGGTGTTACCGGTCAAGCCTGGTACGGCCAATCGGGCGTGCCTTACTGCAATATGTTCACGTCGTGGGTGCTGTCGCGTGCGGGCGTTAGGGAGCCGGCTCCCGGCCATTTCGCCTACGTGCCTTCTACGATTAAGGAATACGCGCGGCAAGGCCGCAGGCTAGGCAACCCGCACAACGCCATGCCGGGCGATCTGGTTTGTTTTGACTGGGACGACGACGGCCTAGCGGATCATATCGGCATTGTCGAAACCAACAACGGCAAGTATCTAACGTGCTTGGAGGGCAACACCAGCGGTTCGTGGCAGGGCTCCCAAAGCAACGGTGGCGGCGTGTACAGGCGCACCAGGTATTGGAGTTCGGTAATCGCGATTTTGCGGCCAGCCTACGCGGCCACAACCACGCCATCCACCACGCACGCGGGCGCGGTAATAGTTGATGGGTATTGGGGAGCGTCCACCACGCGAGCCCTACAACGCATTAACGGGACGCCGGTGGATGGGCTTATTTCTAGCCAGGAGATAGCAAACCGCGACTACATGCCGGCGGCAACCAGCGGTTGGGAGTGGACAAACAGACCGGTGGGCTCTCAGCTCATCGCTAAAATGCAACGCGCGTTTGGCACGCCAGCGGATGGCATCATGGGCCCCGGCTCGGTGAAAGCAATGCAGAAATACTACGGCGTGACCGTGGACGGCTACATGGGCGTGGAGACGGTCAAGGCCATGCAGAGGGCGATTAATCGCCAGCTAGGAGGCAAATAATCATGGGTACTGAATTGACTGTTGCCGCGTTGGCGGGCCTGATCGCCCCGTGGCTAACCGCTGTTTTGACGCAGGTCGAGCTACGATCCGCGTATAAGCGCCTGATCGCTATTGCGGTCACTTTGCTTCTTGTGGGTGTGGGTATTTTTGCCACCTACAGGCCCGACTCGTGGCAGGAAATCGCGACGGTCATAGCCGCCGCCTTGGGCGTGATGCAGGTCGTGTATACGGCTATGAAGCCGGTTTTGGACGCGGTGGAGCTTAATCTCGGAGTAAAGGGTGATGCTGATGCGGGCGATTAAATGGCTCAAACCTCCCAAAGACATTATCGAATTGCTTTGGGATCAGGTGCACGAACCTAAAAGTGTGACAATCTTAATGGCAATCGCCTACGTCCTAGCCCTAGCGGTAGGGCTAATCACAATCAAAAATTGGGCGGACATGGCAGAATTCACGCACGCGGCGCTACTAATCATGGGCGGTGTCCTGGGCGCTTTCAGTAGCCTTATCGGCTATTACAAGCTGGAGCGGCCCGCGATCGTTCTGTGCTGTGGCGGCGTGGTTACGTGGATCGTGTCAGCAGGTTTGACGCGGTTCACACTCCTAGCCTTGGTGGTTTTGATTTTTCTGTTTACGAGGTGGCAGCGTATTCGCATTTTTGACGTCACGCCAGGCGATCCCGTGATCGAGGTCAAGGGCCTTACCAAATGAGATAGGAGGCGTAGCGATTGAATTTAGACTTGCTTTCTATCGTGCTTGGCTCTACTTTCGCCGGCGCGGCGATCGGCCCGCTAGCCCAAGGCGTCATTGATTGGGCTTCGGGGCGAGCTAAGAAAAAGCGAGAGGCTGAACAGCGCCTAGCTGATGACGTAGTGAAGTACAAGGAGGCACACAGGGAGGCACTAGAGGAGAATTATCACGCGATTACTGCCTTTTACGCCGCACTGCGCGAGCTGGATAAACTGGGCGCGCCTTGCGAGGTGCGAGACCGGCTAGAAAAGCTCGCGCACGGACGGGCAGAAGACGAGTAAACGCGGGGGGGGTGCTCACCCAGTTTTGATGCTGGGTGGGTGCCCCCTTTTTTTTGTTTCGTGCAGGTTAAGACACGATTTCACAGCCTTAACTTGCGCGGAATTTGCAGAAACCGCGTTTTTTGCAAATAAAGACTTCGAAAATGGGTGCTTATTTGCAAGAATCGCGGTTTTTGTAAATAAGCGCACATGTTACAAACCCTGTCATAATATGACAGTTTCAATAAATTTCGTGTTTTATGACAACCCGCGCCCGCAAAAATGTGCTATTATTCCATTTGTCAGTTAGTTCTCCCTGCGCTTGCGGGGATGACCCGATTTTCTCAATGTGGTTCGCTAACTGGCTTAAACGCTCCCCGCGCTTGCGGGGATAACAGTGCCCCGGCCCCGCGTGTGAAAGCGAGAGCCGGGGCACGGTCTTTTTTCTCCTTATTTCTTGCCTAGCCATGCTCGGATTGTGCTGCGGGTTACTTGTGCTTGCTCTGCTAGCTTGTATTCGCTCATGCCGCACGCGTGTTCTGCCCGTACGAGCTGGGTTAGGCGGGCAAGTATTTCGGCTTCTTTGGCGCGGGTTTCAGCGAGCTGCGCGCCTAGCTGGGTGAGGTCTGTGTCTGTATTGTCTGTCACTGTGTGTTGTCCTGCTTTCTAGGGTGGGCGGGCAGGGTCATATGGCCCTGCCATCCCTGGCCCTTGCTAGCGTCCTAGCGTCCGCAAAACATGCTCGCGGCGAACCGTCTCATCATCTCGATTCAGCTCGATTTCTTCGGCTGCGCGGCACATTTCGTTGAACTCGCCGGCTACGAGTTCGCCGGTCTGGCCGTCGAGTTGGCGGGCGCGTGTTTCTAGGACGAGGTTGATCGCGTCGCGAGCGGGCTCTGTGGCCGTGTGGGAGGCTAGGACGGTTGCGCCGTCCATGTCACGCATTTCAACCCGCCACTGCTTGGCGTCTTTGTCGTAGGTTTTGCGGGCTTTGTAAACCGTGTTGCCGGCTTTCTCGATTTTGTAGGTGGTGGTGGTGTTTGGTTTGCCGGTGCTGATTGTGGTGAACATTTCTTGTTTCTCCTTTTGCTTGTGGGGTGAGGGTGGCCCTGTGTGGGCCTCCCCCCGTGTGGGTTGTTAGTTGATTTCGTGAGCGGCAACGGCGGCCCAGAATTCGCTCTCATCTTCGGTGATGTAGAAGCGATCGTCGATTCGCTGGCCGGTGTCGCGCTCGCGTGCCACGTCGTAGGCGATGGCCTCAATATCGTATTCGCCTTCAGAGCCGGCGAGGATGATTTCAACTTCGTTGATGATGTCTTGCATTGAAGTTACGTAGCGCATTTTCTGTTCTCCTTTGTGTGAGCGGCCAAGCCTTTTTGCTTGCCCCTTGATGTCTACTAGTTTAGTACACTACTAGACTAGGCGCAAGGGGTAAACCAGTGAAACAGGTAACAAAACGGTAACAAACCGTTTATCGCATGCGCACCAGCTGATTAACCCGCTCCTGAACCGCCGGATACAAATACCCAAGCCGCGCCTTACGCTCGCGGCCATTGCCAAACTCGCCGCGCAAAACCCGCCGCGCATAACCGTCAATCTTCTTATCAACCATCGCCTGAACCTCGTCGTATCTAGCGCCTAGCGCTTCCATACGGTAGATACCGTTGCCGAATTCGCCGCGTAGAACGGCCTCGGCCAGCGCGTCAGTCGAAAAATCATTCAAATTCAAAGAACGCGCCACCATGCGCGGATCACGAGCACAATACTTACACATCTTTATTCGCCTTCCGCGTCCACAATCTCCACAATGATTCCCGCGTCTTCCATCATCATGAAAGTACAAAGCGCGGCGGCAGACCGGTGCAACGACGCGGGCAACTCCTCAGCCCTGGCGCGGGCGTTGTTACGCCAAAAAGCCGCATCAGTCATATAAGTACCAAGTTGCACGCGCTTAGATGATTGCGCTTCGACAAGGTCACACATCGCGTCAAAAATCTCATCGCGAAAATCAACCAGTCCCTGCAACACCATGATCACGCTTAGCGGGTCGCGCGGCTCTCTTACGCCTTGCTCCCACCTTGACCAGGTGGGTTGCCGCACGTCCATAAGGCGGGCTGCGTCTTCCTGCGTGAGCCCCAGGGCCTCACGATATGAGCGGATTGTAAGCGCAATATTCATGGGTCTTTGTCCTCCTTAGCCGCTGTTAGGCTTCGTCCCAGATTTGCGTACCAGAGTCGGTCTCGGTGCGTCCGTCCGCGTACTGCGTGACGTATTCGCCATGGGTGCGTGAGTAGTAGCGGCGGCCCCTGCTTGCGCGGCGCTGGTTTTCAAAGCGTGCCACCTGGCGGCCGTCCTTTGAGTCGAGGATTTCGGCCACAATCACTGTAGAGGTGGAGCCGTCACGCTTGGATACGGTCACGGCCTGGCCTTCTTCAAGGTTGCGGCCCGTGATTACCCATTGGCCGTTGTGCTTGGTGAAGCGGGTCTCGGTGAGCGAGTTCAGGAAGGCATTGAGTGCGTATAGGCGGGGTTTCCCGCTTACTCCCCAGCGTTCGCCGTCGTCGGACTGGATGAGGGGTGCGACGTGCTCGTCGATGTATTCGGGCGTGTAGCCTAGCTCTGCTGCGAGGTTGATTTTGTCGGTTACTGCGTAGATGGCCATTTTCTTTGTCTCCTTGACTTGAGCGGTGAAGCCTTTTGCTTTTCCCTTTGATGTCTCTAGTCTATCAGGTGGCATATAAATATGCCAGCCCTAAAGTGTGATGTTACCAACCTGTTATAAATAGGAGGGGCGCGCCGCTAGGGAACTCGAAACCTAACGGCGCGCCCGCTTTGCACATTTGACAACTCGCAAAGAAACATGACTCACGTCATAGGAATATTATAGACAGTAGCAGTCAGTAGTAGCCAGTAATAGACACGCCTCGCGCGTCTATTTCTCTAGCCTTTCGGCCATGCGCTCAACCGCGCTAGCTACCCGGTCAAAATCCGCCAATTGATATTTCAAAACGGTTTCAATTTGGGTGTGCCCGGGCAGGTCCATTAGCTCCTTCAAAGACGCGCCCGCGCGGCCCAAGTTGGTTAGGCACGTGTGTTTAAGGTCGTAGAGTTCCGCGTCTTTCAAGCCGATAGAGTCAAGGGCTATGCGCATCCGCGTGTTTAAATGCCGGTCAGTAGCGGGCGCGCTTTCGTCGCGCGGCGACGTGAAAACCCACTCGCTACTATCCCGCCCCGCGCACAACGGCCCCAAAATATCCACGAGCGGCCCGGGTATTGGCGCGTACCTTACGCGCTTAGTTTTTGTGGGCCCTTCTATCGTGGCCCCGGTTTCGGAGCGCTGGAGGGATGCCCCGTAGCGGATGCGGCCCCGCTTTAGGTCAATATCGCCTACGCGCAGCGCGCGCGCTTCGGATGGTCTGCACGCGGTGAAGTAAATGAGGGACGCTATGGCGGCGTATGAGGGCATATCGCCCGCCGCTAAAGCCTCATATAGCGCTTTATATTCGCTGTGGGTGAAGTAGTGTTGCTCGCGCTGATTTGCCACGGCTTTTGTCGCGCCTTTGACTTTGCAAGGGGACACGCTTATTAGCCCCGCTTCTGCCGCGCGGCTCATCAGCGCTGATAAGACGCGATACGCATTTACGGCTACGGCGGGCGACTTGTCAGCGGTTAGGCGCTTGTGCCAGTCTTGCACAGTCTCACGCGTCACCGCGTTTACCCGCATACTGCCCAAATGCGGATTTATATGACGGTTTATAAGAGACTTATAAGACCTCACGGTATTTGCCGATTTTTGGCCCTGTTCTTGTAACGCGCGTAGTTCGTCTACCCACTCTCCCGCGTATTCCGCTACTGTCACGGCCCCCGCGTTTGCGGCCCGTTCCTCTCGCGCTAGGCGTTTAGCTTTTTGCCCCGGTGTCTCATATGTGCCCGCAGTGAGTTCTTGCTTCATCTTCCACGCGCGCTCGCGGGCACTAGCTACGGTGAGGAACCCGCCTTCAATGTATTTTCGCCCGTAGTGCTCGACTACCGCCTTATATCGGTATCCGCCTTTGATTTTGTATTTTATGACGCTTCCAACGCCGCCCCCGCGCGCCATAGCACGCCCTCCTTGTGTCGAGTTCTGAGGTTCTATATAGATTCTATCTAATAGCCTTTAATGGCATCTAGTGTTACATGTTGGCACATGCGGGGGATGGGCGAAACCGTTGAAATACCGGGCAAAAGCATGAGAAAACCCCGGTATCTCAACGAGCTGCCGGGGCGAACCGCGGAGGATGGGGGATTATAACCGACACGTCTAGTTTACCCCGTGTTTTCAACTATCCGGAAAAACCGGAAGGTTTTTAGGTTCTATGAGGGTTCTATTGGCGTGGCCAGTCGAGCATGTCGAGCGCGTAATCCGCTTCCTCGTCCGTGAAGGCATCACCCCTGTCATTAGCAAGAATCGCGAAAACTGCGGCGGGATGGGTAAACCCTTCCTCGTCCCTATAGTATTCCGCCCACTTTAGCGCGTTTTCTTTCCAATTAATCTCCACGGTGTCCACGGCGTATTGCGCGTCTTTCTCGAGGTAGTGCTCATCGAGGAGCTGCCTATATATCCACGTTTTAGACCTGTGTTCGGCATTGTTGATTTCGTAGGCGCGCGCCGTGGCGTATAGCTGGTCTACCGTGGCCCCTTCTTCCTGGAGGTTTAGCAGGTGTTGGTCTTGGCGCTCAAATTCGCGCTGCGCTAAAACATCTGCCACGCCCGTGGCCTCAATGGCGGTGGGCTCGGTTGCTTCTTTAATGGTGATTTCGCCTACCGTGTACGGCTCTGTTGTGCCCGCTTCTTTGCCCGTGTTGTTGCATGCGGCGAGGGCGCTCGCGGTGAAGGCTAGGCAGAGGGTGAGGATCGCGGCGTTGCGTCTCATAGCTGTTCTCCTTTGGGTTATCACGTCTTTTCATTATCCCAGTTTGGGCGCTACGTTTTCGCGCTCTAAGGTTTTGCGGAATGATTCGACCATGATTAAAGCCACGTCCAACTCATTCGCTATGGCGTGCACGTCACTACCGTAAAGCGCTTCCGCCCTTTTATAAGCGTCACGGCTTATTAGCATCCGCGCCGCTGTTTCGTTCACTTGCTGTTCTATTGCGGGCGTTTGGTGGCCGTCGTGCTCGCATATTGCGTGTGCGAGTTCATGAGCCAATGCGGCGGTTTTAAGGCGCGCGGTTAGGCGCTCGTTGATGATGATTAGGTGCTCGCGGCGTGAGTAGAGGCCCCACACGCCTAGAGACGTGAGGTTTTGCTCTGTGACGGTGAGGCCCATTCGGGTAATCAGGTTGTCGAGTTGTTCGCGGGTTGTCATACGCGCATTATGCGCGATGGTACGGACATTATTTTATTCGTCGGGGCTTGGTTGGTCCTCGTCATGGCGCGGGTCGTAGGCCTCATCCATTGCGGCAGCGTCAAGCCTGATCACGTCATCCGGGCCTAGCCTGTGCGGCGGCTCGTCGTAGATGGTGCCCTCGTCTGGCATGGTGTCGAGCCTTCGCGCGATTTCGTCTACTATTTCGGCGTCGGTGTAGTCGCTTAGCTGTAGGTGCTTAAAATGCGCGTCAATATCGGCTTGTTTGATTAGTCCTAGCACCATTAAGCCTTCTAGCGCGGATTTGCTATACCCCCGCGCAATATGTACGACGGTTTCAGCGCTTAGCCGCCAATTCTGTACCTGCCTGTGCAGTGTTGGCTGGTTGATCTTTGCCCGTGTGGCGACCGCGTTTACCGTGTCGCCGCCCGTGGTCTTTTCGTACCATTCTTTGATGTTCATGCATTAATAATATCAGTAGTTATACGCCTTGTATAGACACGCTATACAACGCGCTTGACATGTCTTTCGCTGTGCGCTACTTTGGTTATACCGAACGGATAGAAAATCATACGGATAGGATTAAGGAGGTTGAAGATGACCGAAAAAATCGAGCTAACCCAGCAATTCCGCTACATGGTCGAAAAAACCGGAATGACACACAGCGCGATCGCTAACGGCATGGGCATTACCCGGCAATTCTTCAGCGCGGTGTGGAACGGGAAAGAAGAACCCACGACGCGCTTCGCGGTAGGCGCGATCAACGCGGGCCTAGCCCGCTCATTTGACGAGGTAATCACCTACAAGCCGGGCGAGGCCGAAAAGCTAAGCGCCTAAAGCGCGGTGACAACAAGCAAAGAAAGGAGGGCCACACAATGCAGCAGCTAAGCATATTCGACGCGCTAGACACACCAGCCCCGTCTAAGCCCGTGGCCGCGTCCCGGTGCGACCTTGACGCGCTAGCAGATATCGCGCTCGTCTACACGACCACGGAGAAAGCAAATTCTACCGGCATCCGCTTCGCCACCAGCGTGGCGGACGCTCAAAAGTTTTGCAGTGATGACCGTACTCGCGGCGTACTACACGGCACGCAGTGGGCGTTCATGTGGACGAAAGCCAGCACTTGGATTCAAGTCCTATCCAGCACGGACGCGCCGGTTATGGACTTGGACGGCATGACTGATGACGGTTCGCGCGACGAGCTGATTGCCGAGCTTGGCGTGTCGAAGATTGATTTGGCGGAGTTCCCCGGCGTGTTTGGGCCTTTGGGTGTGCGCGTGAGAAACGCGCCTAAACGGAGGGCCGCGCGATGAGCAACACCACGCTGGAAGACGTTTTTACGGTAGAGGACCTTGCTAAACGGTACGGGAAAACCGAGCGCACAATTCGCCGGCTCGTCAACCAGGGCGAGTTTCCCGGCGCGAAACGCACGCCCCAAAGGTGGATCATTATCCCGCTTAGCGCGGTGCAAGCCTATGAGGCTCGCGCGGTGGAGTACCGGCCATGAGATGGCAAGAGAAGGCCGCGTGCGCGGGTTTGGCACCCCAGTTTGATATTACCGGCGGCGCGCGCCCCCTCACCAGGGAGAGAGCAAACGCGCACCTAATACGCCTCAAAACCGAAAAACGACATGCGAACCCGCTGATGCTTTTTTGTGACGCGTGCCCCGTACGCCGCGAGTGCTTAGCGGACGCGGTGGACATGGAGCTAAGAGAACTACGCGGCGGCGCGGCCCATACCTACACGAGCGCTTTTGTTGCCGCGCGTCATATTCGCGGCGGCCTAACCGGCCGTGAACGTGCCATGCACTACGCGGAACTAATCGACAACGACCGGCCCGCGTGGCAGGGCTTAAGAGACGCGGCCCGCGAGTGGTTGAAAGACCATCGGGACCCAGTTTTAACCCAACTGTTACAGGAGAAACAGAAATGAAAGAACTAACTAGCCCCGTTGAAGAACAACATGAGCACGCGGCCCGCGTCCTCGCGGTTATCGGTGCTTTCAAAAAACAATTCGCACCATTTGAGAAGGCCGCACGCGCGGTTTTGGATGAGCTTTACGAGCCCGGCGAATCCCACGAGTTTAAGGACGATCAGGGCAACGGCATTCTTACAGTCTCTATGACTGAGGCGCGCATCCCCGTGAAGGTGGCAGACCCCCAGGCGTTTGCGGATTGGTGCGACAGGCACGGCATTCACCACGGAGGACAGCTTCAAATGGTGTTCCCCCCTGAGTTCACCACCCCGGCGAACCTTTTGAGACTGTGCGACATGTTTCGCGACGAGTTCCCCGACGGTTTAGAGATCGACAACTCGCGGAATAAGGACGGGAAAGAGAAGGGCCGCGCCACTTTGCGCGTGAACCAGACTGCCGCCCAGGCGCGGGCTACGCGGGCGAACATCGACAACGCGCTAGTTCAGCACGTTTTGCAGGGCAGGCCGGGGCAGATCACGAAAGCGGGGGAGGGCCAGTGATGAGCAACCGAAATATCCAACTAATCATGTTTGGCGCGGCTGGTTTTTTGGCGGGCACGATCATGCTTTATTTCACGAGTTTTGACCCGCAATCAGCTTACGCGGGCTATGCGCTCGCCCTCCATTTTGGCGGTTTGGCCGTAGCGAGTATCGGGCTGAGTGATGAGACGAAAAAAGCACGTAAAGACATGAGGAAAGACAGGAGCACGAAATGACAACGACGAAAATCACGCGGGAGCAACTCAAGGTTTTAGAGGACGCCTACACGTTCGAGCAATTACTGAGCGACGGGCCGAGGATAGTAAACCTAGGCCTATCGGCAGAGCCGCAGTGGGAGAACGTTCTAACCGGTAAAGCATTAGCAAATGCTAGAACGGTAGAACGCAACCTCATAAACGCCGCGCGCTATGTACACGACCCTGTAGGCGTGTTCCATCCGTCTCTATGCGACATTACGCGCGAAGCGCTAGGCATCGAAGACGCTAAAGAAGTTGCGGACTTGTATAACGTGTGGGAGCTTGTTCTCTTCTTTGAGAGGGCCCTTTCGCACCTGTACTTTATGCGAACTCGCACTTGGATTGTTGCGCAATACCTAGGACAGGAATATGACAACGACGCGCAGTTGGACGCCGCAATTGGCATTGTGTGTGATTTGTTCCTAATGGTGAGGCGCTGGCGGGATGTGGCGGCGCAACGCTTTGTTGAGACCGGTTCAGCCCGCCCCGCAAGGGAGGCCGCAAAATGAGTACGGACCTGGTAAAAGCAGAAGCGCAACAGCTAGACGCCTACATCAGGAACGCGGAAAAACTCGCGGGCGCGTCCCTACTGCCCGCCCAATACCAAAGGCAACCCGCAAACATCCTACTAGCCATACAAACCGGCGCGCCTTTGGGTTTCACGGCGATGCAGTCAATCCACGGCATCCACGTGATCAAGGGCAAGCCAACGATGAGCGCGGATATGACCGCCGCAGCCGTTAGACGCGCGGGCCACAAGCTCCGCATTACCGGCGACGACACGCACGCCGTTGCCGTACTTATCCGTAGTGATGACCCTGAGTTCGAGTATCGGTGTGAGTGGACGCTAGACCGCGCTAAGAAGGCCGGGCTGTTGGGTAATGACACTTGGGCGAAATATCCGGCGGCGATGCTGCGCGCCCGGGCGATTACTGAGGTTGCTAGGGCTGGTGCGTCTGAGGCGTTGTATGGCGTGGTTTACACGCCGGAGGAGTTGGGAGCTGAGGTTGATGAGGATGGCGCGGTTATCGACGTTGAGCCCGCCCCGAAACCCGCCCGCCCGCTGGTGGACGATAAGACGCTAAGCGAGGTTACAGAGCTTGCCGGCGCGTTGGGTTTGAAGTCTAAAGCCGTGCTTGAAGGTGTCGCTTACGTGACCGGCGGGCGCGAGCGTGTCCAGCACCTGGAGGAGATGAGCCAGGACGCCGCAATAAAGCTGATCGCTTACATGCGGTCGCGCCTGCCCGCTGAACAAGAAAACCCCGAGGTTGTGGATGAGCAGCAGGGAGTTATTGACGCGGAAATTGTGGAAGACGGTGAGTCAAATGAAAACGCCTAGCGTTGTTCACGCGCCCGCCCGCGCTAGTGATCCTGAGACTAGTCAGGAGGCCGCGCGCCTTATGGATGTGCGCGGATCATGGCGGCAAGTCCTAAAAACCGTGGAGCGTTTGGGCGCTTGTATCGCCTACGACGTAGAACAAGCGCTCGCCGGCCAAATCAGCCCCTCACGCGTAAGAACAGCGATAAGCGAACTAACCCGCTTACAACTCATTACCTACACGGGCGAAACACGCCCCAGCCCCGTAAGCACACGCAAATGCCGCGTGCTAACCCTGAACCCTGATGGTCTAGGTGGTGCGGCGGCATGAGTGTGCAAACTGTGGCCGTGCCTGTGGGTGCGCGCTATTGGATCAGCTCTAATGACCGGCCTGTGTGGCAGGAAAAAGCCCGGCGAACCGCCGCGCTAGTGAGAATCGGCGCTACCGCCGCAATGGCGTGCCGTCTGAAAGTGGATACGCCCGCCCGCCTAACGGTGACGGTACACATGCCATCTAACCGGCGGTTCGACCCGCCCAACGCGTGGCCCACCGTCAAACCCCTCATCGATGGCTTCGTTAAGGCCGGCGCGCTGGTGGATGACTCACACAAGGAGATTCCCGAAACCGTTTTTAAGAAGGGCGAAAAAACCGGCGTCGCTGGCTTTTACCGGCTGGTATTTGAGTTTCAAAGCATAGGAGAAACTAATGAGGATTGAGCGGATGCATGACCTTCGCGAAAGGTGGCTACAAGCGACGGCTGCGGCGTGTGGTGTGGACGCTGATATTGACCGTGTACAGACGGTTAGGGGCATCGCCTATACGCGCGTGTTTCTGCCGCCGGACTATTACGAGAGCGCGGGCGCGAACCCTACGCGCGCAACGTATTTGACGGAGGGCACACGCGCCGCGGACTGCCTCACCCAGTTGTTGGAGCTAACGCCGCGCTTGCGTGACGCGTCAGACCCTAAAAGCGTGGACCCCATAGCCCTACTACAGGGAGACGCGCCCGGCGGCGTTTGGGGCTACTACCTAGACGGCGTGTACGACGTGGAACCGCAAATAGTTTTCGCCCGCGTTTTCAAGGACGGGCACAGCCTCGAAGTTTTCATACCTTACGACGCGGCCCTAATCGCGGGCGTCGAGTTTCCCGACCTTGAAGCCTTGTTTTACGCGGAGCGAGAGAAGCGGGCCGCGCCCTGGTTTGGGTATGAGACCACAGCGGAGTTTTACGGCAAATGACAGGAGCAGACTTTGACAACTCAGAAACGGAGGGAGGGGTTCTACATGATGCCTAGAAATCTAGATGAGGACGACAGGCTAAACGCAAACGCGCGCAGTGTCCTTATCTCATTAGCAGCACGGGCAGACAAAAAACGGGAATGCTGGCCGTCTCAGGACACTTTGGCGCGCGATGCGAAAGTGTCACCGAGCACGGTCAAACGGGTTATCCCGCTACTTGTGGAGTGCGGCTACATCTCGACGCGCCGCAGAGAAGGCAAATCGCTGGTGTACCGCATGGAGTTTGACCACAGGGGGAAACAGGAAAAGGGCACGGTTGAAAACCCGTCCACAGTGGCCGAACGCGATACTGACCTAGGTCACAGTGACCTACCACCTAGGTCACACAGACCTACCACCCAGGTCACACAGACCTACCACCTAGGTCACAGTGACCTACTAAGTAGAGATAAGGAAGTAGATAAAGGAAGTATAGAAAGAGAAGTAGAACCCCCTATGTCCCCCACAGGGGGAGAGGACGCGAAACCAAAACGCAAACGCCATGAGTACACAAGCGAGTTCGAAACGTTTTGGAGCATCTACCCGCGCAAAGACGACAAGCGCCGCGCCCTAACCGCTTTCAACAACGCCCTGGAACGCGCCACACTAGAACAACTCTGCGCCGGCGCTGAACGCTACGCTAACGACCCAAACCGGGAACCCCAATACACAAAACACGCCGCCACGTGGCTAAACGGTGACTGCTGGCTAAACCCGCCGCTACCCGCCCGCAGGGTGAGCGACCCGTGGGGCGACAGGGTACGCAGCGTCCTAGCCGCCGGCCAAACACAACCCCCGCCACCAAATATTGGCTATGGGTACCCGCCGCGCCTAATCAGCGGAGGCGACTATGACGACCTATAACAGGCAGGCCTACAGCAAGAATTACACCGATGACGCGCTCGCCGCGCTGGTAGCGAAACAAATCGCGTACGGCGCGTTTCTAGGGCCCGACGCGGTAACCCTCATAGGCGCGGAACTACAAGCCCAGCAAATCAACCCGACCAACACGGAGCTAGAAGCCGCCGATAGGGCGTTGTGTGCCAGGCAGGTAGACGGGGCAGCACCGCCGCGCATCCCTGACATTATCCGCGCTATCAGGGCACAGACCATACAGGCCGCAATGAGAACGCTCCCGCCCGAACTGGCCGGCTTGTTAGCCCGCCTACCGGAATCGCGCCATGAGGCGATCAAACGCGAATACTTCAGCACGGTTAAAGCCGGCATACCAGCACCGGAAGCGGTAGAAGAAATCACACACAACCATCGGCGCGAGCTGGAAAACCCACAATACGCGGGCTACCAGTACCAGCCACAAATCAACCAATAAGGAGAAACAACAATGGCATTCACAGGCACACTCACCGGAAACCTCGGACAAGACCCTCAAATGAGGTACACGGACAGCGGCAAAGCCCTACTACAACTAAGCATCGCGGCCACACCACGCGGCAAGCGCCCTAATAGCGATCAGTGGGAGGACGTGGGCGCGCCCGTCTGGCTAGGTGTCACATTCTGGGAGCAAGACGCCGAACGCATAGCAAACCTACAACTGAACAAGGGCGATCAGGTTGCGGTTAGCGGAACCATGAAAATCAGAGAATACACGCGCCGCGACGGACAAACCGCCTACAGCCTTGAACTACACCGGCCCCGCTTCCTCGGAGCCGTACCACGCAACCCACAAGCCCAAGCACCCGCTACGCATGGGGAAAACATCCAATGGGATAACCCCCAAGCCGGCGACCCGTGGGAGACCCAGGAAACCGCCCCGTTTTAAAACACAGAAGGAGCAAGACAAATGAGAGCAAACATTCCCGACCTAGTGAAGTGGCTGACGGTGTTTCAACCCGAACTACAAGACGACATCGACAACGGTGCGCGGATCGACTGCACGCGCAAACCCGGGTTTTACGTGCGCCAATACAAGACATGGCGGCAGGTCGATTATGGCGACTGGATGCTAATTGACGTTGATAACGGCCGCGTCATAACTGCTGAGACATACCTTAACGAGGTGAGGGGAGACGACGACGTAGAGTGGATGGCCGCACTTATCTACCACGCCACCAACTGCGATAGGGGCCTAGCTCTCGACTGCACCGAGCCGCACGGCGAGCACTATTGCGAATGCGACACGCCAGAATTCGCAGACAAAGACGACGTTATCGCCCTGGACAAAAACCGGCCAGAAGAATTCGACTACTTATACAAGCAAATCACTGTGGATGACGACGAGAAGTTTTGTAAATGGGTAGAAAAGACCGACGACCGATACGAAACAAACTCGCTGGAATATACGTGGGCGACTGATGACAGACCGGTGTTCTTAACCCGTAAAAGCGGCGAACGCTACCAAAAGCGCCACCCACGCCCAGACAGCCGCATTTATGCCGGCTACGTGTGGCACAACCCCGACCTATACAACGCGATCGCTCTACTGGCCGCGCTTGACCTAGAAAAATCAAAGCTCGTGTTCGACGAGAACCGGCTCGACCAACTCGACTACTAAGGAGCAAAACCAGTGACAAGACCAAGCACCGACATAGAGCGGGTAGTGGCCAGCGCGGCGAAAGCCTTAACCGCATTGCAAGACCTAGCCGCCGACCTCGAAACGCTAAAAGACAGCGACAACCCATTCATAGGCAATGAAGAGCGGCGGACGCTATGCCGCTACCACGCGCACGCGCGCAAGATGACCCTGAAAACCGACGAGGTTTGGGGGTGGCTCGCGTCACTGTACGAGGCCGCCGCATGGATAGAAGAAGAGGAAATAGCAGAGCAATGCCAAAAGTAAGCTTCACGATCAACCAGGCGCTAGTGCTGGCGGATAACGCGACTCAAAGCGCGGCGCGCCTAATAAACGCGCTGGAGAAAGTCACCGGCCTAAACAGTCCAGTACTCGATGACGAAATCCGCCCGCTATTCGAGCTAGACACATGTAAGGCGATGGAGGCCACCGACTTACTCGAAATGATAGCGAACCATTTGTCCACACTATCCGCTATAGCGCACCTAGAGGAAAGAAAAAACCAATGACAAGGGAAAGTGACGTTATAGGCGGCGCGCTAGTACTAGCAGAACGCGCGACAAACAACGCAACGAGCCTAGTAAGCGCAATGGCGAAAATCAACGAACTAGACAGCCTGCTAATTGACGATGGCGCGCACCTACAAATCGAAGAAGACATTGAAAACACTATGACGATTCTCAACGAGCTAGGCCGCATCGCACGCAATCTAGGCGACTTATACGAGTGGATAACAGACGGAGAAGAGGAAAGGGAAAACCAGTGAAACACCAAACCAAAAGCACTTATAACACGCTTGTTCACGAGAACGCGCAAAGACTGCTAGGCGAAATGCTCGACCAGCTATACGACGTGAACGCGAACCTGGGCATTGTTCAGTATCACGCACTATTCCACGAGCACAAGGAATACGAAGCGGCCACCACACAAGCCGAAACCCACCTACTCGAACTGATAAACGCGGTAGAAAACGTCCGCAACGTGGAGAACAGGCTCGCCCAATGACAATAGTCGAAACCCCGTGCGCCCACTGCGGGCAAGTCCTAAAACTCACCCAGACCAGCAGCCTAAACCGCGCGGACGGCACCCCATACGCCGTGTACTGCGCGCACTGTTACGAGTACTTGAAAAACCCCAACAACTGGACGCCCACCCATGAACACGACAAGCCTTAAAATCGGCTCCCTATTCTCAGGATACGGCGGGCTAGACATCGCCACGGCCAACACGTTCGGCGGCCAGCTCGCCTGGTGGAGCGATATAGAACCCGGCCCTAAGAAAATCATGAGCCACCACCACCCACACGCGCCGAACCTCGAAGACATCACCCGGATTGATTGGCATGAGGTGGAGCCCGTCGACATCATCGCCGGCGGGTCACCCTGCCAAGACCTATCCACCGCCGGCAAAAGGCAAGGCATGAAAACCGGCACGCGCAGCGGCCTATGGGCCTCCATGGCCGACGCGATCGACACGATAAAACCCCGCCTAGTGGTGTGGGAAAACGTTTTAGGAGCGTTAAGCAGTGAAGCAGTTAGCAGTATGGAGCAGTGCGAATTCTGCGTGGGTAACAGTGCGCCAACTCTGCGGGCACTGGGCCGCGTACTCGGAGACCTTACCGAAATCGGGTATTACGCGGGATGGAAAACTCTACGCGCCTCCACTATTGGAGCAGTCCACCACCGCGAGCGCGTGTTCGTCCTCGCCATCCGAAACGATGTACCTGCGCACGCCGTGCGCGTCCGACAGTACGGGGGGGTAATGGCCGCGTCGAAAGCCGACAGGCTCGGCTACCAGGTCAAACTATCCTTCCAACTGTTCGAGCTGTTCCCAGCCGCCTAAAACCTTTCGGCCCCTACGCCCAGGCCGTCCACGTGTGGGAAACCGTGTTAGGACGTGAAGCCCCACCCGTAAACACGACCGGCCCGAGGGGAGGGTGGCGCATGAACCCCGCCTTTGTTGAATGGATGATGGGCCTACCAGACGGGCACATAACTAGCGTGCCCGGCCTCACATGGCAAGAAGCCATAAGAGCTTTAGGCAATGGTGTTATCCCACAGCAAGCCGAAGCCGCGTTACGCGCCATAACCCGCATGCTACAAAAAGAAGAAGAATAAATGCCAGACCAAAACCGCCCCACCTGCCCCATCACAGGCCGGCCACTACCAGACGGCCACACCATCCACCCAAGCCTAGCGGCAGAAGTACACGACCAAGCCAACCGCATCGCGGCAATCATCCCCGAAACAATGAAACACACGCCCCCCACCCACACCAGCGGGGCACGCACACAACCCACCTCACGCCCACCCGCAAACCTAACCCGCCTTCAAACCCTCCAAACCCTCACCCAACAGTTATACGAAAACGCGCGCCAACAACTCCACGAAGCCACACACCGCGAGGCCCCCACAACCTGGCACCAAATCACGCGCGCCCTACACAAAAACGCCCGCCGCATCACGCAAACCCCAAACGCCCCCACCACCCACCCCCAAACCACGCGCCTACTAAACCAGATCGAACACACCCTAAAACCCACACCCACCCCCTACCGCATCAGCATGTGCACCAACTGCGGCGAAACCATGCCCACAAACCCCCACACCACAACCCACACCTGCCCCCTATGCGGTAGCGCCTTCAACATCAACCAAGGCCGCGAACTACTCCTAAACACCGCCTACAACCACGCACTACTAACAGCCGAACAAGCCGCCCTAATCCTCAACGAACTCGGATACAAAACCACGCCGGCACAAATCCGCCAATGGAAACACAGAGGCAAACTACAACCCGCCCGCCTAAACCCAACCCGCTACATCGCCAGCCACATAACCCAACTCGCAAAACTTGACAAACGTCACACACCCCTTGATATGCTTGACGCATAGCGTCAAAGCTATAAAAGCGTAAAAGGTGGAAGGACCGGGGGCTCCCGTACCCTACGCCGCCCGGAACCCGCGCCACGCATTAGGCCACCCACACGGAGGCACTAGCAGGGGGCACCCTGACAAGCGCAACGCGACCCGGGCACGCAAACCCAATATCCCCCTCACCACACCAAGCGAGGGGGATAAACAATTCACCCACAACACACAAGGCGCACGCCATGACCAAACGCGCCCCATGGGCAACAAGCACCCGCAACAAACGCCTCCCCAACAACTGGCCGCAACTACGCCAACAAGTAGCGCGGCGCGCCGGCGGAAAATGCCAAGCCACCCACCACCACCCCCAATGCAACCGCCAAGGCAACGAATGCGACCACATCACCCCCGGAGACAACCACCACCCCGACAACCTCCAATGGCTCAACCACCACTGCCACAAACAAAAAACCCAACAAGAAAACAAACAACGACAACAAAACAGAGCGCAACAAAAACAAAGACCACAAGAAAAACACCCAGCAGAAATAAACTAAAACCGCGAAACAAAAACACAAGCGAAACAAACACACGCGCGCAAAACCAAAACACAAAAACAAAAACACGAGCCACCAACAACACCACCCCCACCGGGCACACCCCCCTCCCGGCCCCTCCTAGCTAACCGCCGGATAGCAGGAACCCATCTGCGTGCGCCTTGTGTCGTGTTTTTCTATAGCGTGTGTGCGTGCGTGTTAGCGTGTCTGAGCTGTTTTTGGCGTGTGGGTGTGGTGTTGGTGTGGGCGCGCGTTTTGGTTGCGTCTTATCGCGTTTTTGATTCTTTTCGTAACACTTTTGCCTATTGTTACGGGTTGCGGCGGCGTGTTTTCCGCGTAATATCAGGCTTTTAATGGTTCTTTTCGTAACGCGCTTTTGGTATACTGGGCTTATGGACGTGTGTTTATCGTGTGGCATGGAACTGCCGGCGCGAACCAGGCAGGGGAGGCCCCGCGCGTATTGCTCGGCGGCGTGTAGGCAGAGGGCTTACAGGTTGCGCGCCACTTTTCCGGGTGTGCCTTTGGAGATGGTGCGCGCGCCGCGTTGGGTGCGCCGCGTGGGTAAACGTCCCGTGCGTGTGAATGGGCGGGCCGCGTCTTCGACTAGCCCGGGCACTTGGGCCACGTTCGCGGAAGTGGCCGCGTCGGATTGGGGTAGCGGTTTCGGTTTCATGCTTGGTGATGGTTTCGCGTGTGTGGATTTGGATAACGCGGTTAATGAGGCTGGGTGCGTGAAACTTTGGGCGCGTGAGATTTTAGAGCTTCTTCCGGGTGGCCTTGTTGAGCGGTCCATGTCTGGGGCGGGTTTGCACGTGTACGGCAAATATAAGGAGCGTCCGGGCGAGTGTTTCGCTTGGGCTGATGGGCGTATCGAGTTTTATTCGCGAGCCAGGTTTATTGCTATGACGGGCGATTTCTTAAACGAGGTCGAGACACTGCCCGATTTTGCGGGTGGTGGTTTTGAGTGGGAGTTCCTACTCGCTTAAAGGTTTCAAGGTTTTTAGGGGGTGTTAGTGGTGGCGGGTAAGTCTAAACAATGGGGGAAGCCGAAAAGGTGGAGCGCGAACGCGCGCGCAATGTGGGATGAGCATAACGCGCGGTATGAGTTCAACCCGGCGGAAACCCAGATACTTAGGGCCGCGTGTGACACCCTCACGGTGATAGACCGTCTCACCGTGTTGTTGTTCGATCAGGAGGATTGGGAGGTTGTGGGCAGCGCGGGACAAAAGGCGCTTGACCCTAAGCTGGTTGAACTGCGAATGTTGCGCGGCTCGCTCGCGATGTTGTTGGATAAGTTGAAGATTCCTAACGATGACGCGGCCACAGTGAGCAATGAGCGGGCTACGCAGGCGCGCGCGGCGGCTCAATCTAGGTGGAAGGTGGCGCATGGCGCGGCTTCTTGACACTGGCCCGGCGTTGGTGTTTTCGCGTGATCGTGAGTTTGCTGAGATTGAGGCGTGGTATCGGGCGAAGCTAGAGAATACGGCCCCGCATTTCACCCAGGGTTTCGCGCCCGTCATGTTGGGTAAGGCGTGGAAGTGGGATAAAACTAGCGGTTGGGATTTGCCTGAACACACGATCGGATGGCAGGTCTTAGCATGGTGTGGCTACTGGCTGGAGCATGGGGGCGCGCCGTGGGCTTTCACCATGGAGCAGGCGCGCCTGGTGTTGTGGTTTTTCGCCGTAGACGGAACAAGCCGCAAACCCGGCCCCGCCAGGTTCTTATACAACCATGTAGTACTGCAACGGCTTAAGGGTTGGGGCAAAGACCCGTTCGCCGCAGTGCTTAGCCTCGTCGCCCTGGTAGGCCCATGGGTGCCCTATTGGGATGAAAACGGAGACTTACAGGCACGGCCCGAACCTGAAGCGTGGATACAAACCATGGCCGTAGCACAAGAACAGACCCAGAACACCATGAAGCTATTCCCCGGCCTCGCGACACAAGAGTTTATTGACTATTACGGTGTGCAGATTGGCCGGTTGAACGTTTGGGCTATGGGCGGCGCTAGGCAGATTCAAGCGATCACGTCTAACCCGCTCACGGTTGAGGGCGGGCGACCTACGTTTGTTATTCCGAATGAGACGCAGAACTGGACGGACTCTAACGGCGGTCACGAAATGGCCGGCGCACTGTCGGGCAACTTGGCTAAGGCTAAGAAAACGCGCCCGGCGCGGCGTTTGGATTTGTGTAACGCCTACCGGCCAGACATGGGCTCGGTAGGCCAGAAGGTGCGCGAGTCGTGGGAGGCCACCCAGGGAGACCAACCAAAATTCCGCGATTTCGGCCTGTTGTATGACAGTTTGGAAGCGCCAGAGGATGCGAAGCTAACCATTGAGGACGCTCCCACAGTAGTAACCAACGTGCGCGGGGATGCGGTTTGGCTTGACCCTAAACGGATCGTTGAGAACATTCTTGACCCGTCAAACCCTCCTAGCGAGTCGCGCCGCAAATGGTATAACCAAATCGTCGCGGCTGAGGACGCGTGGCTATCACCCTCAGAGGTAGAAGCAGTAACTACGGGCGATACCGTGCTAGACCCGGCAGACGAGGTCGTTGTGTTTTTTGACGCGTCAAAGTCTGATGACGCCACGGCATGCACAGCCGTTAGGATCGCGGACGGTTTCACTACCGTTGTTGGCATGTGGCAGAGGCCCCCGGGTAAACGACAGTTTGAGTACAGGGTGCCGCGCGAAACCGTAGACGGCGTAATAACTAGCTTCGTGGAGTCTCATAACGTTGTGGGTTTGTGGGCTGACCCGTCACACGCGCTCGACGATGAAACGTTGGAATCCTATTGGGAGCCGATGTTGGACGCGTGGCACAGGCGCTACCGGCGGCGGTTCAGACTGTGGGCCACGACAGGGAAAAACGCGCACGCCGTTATTTTCGACATGAGCGACGCCACGAACCTAAAACGTTTCGTTAGCCAGGTAGGCATCACCACTAACGACATTCTAGACAAGCGGATTCAGGTAGATGACGACGCGCGGTTAAGGACACATATGTTGAACGCGCGGCGCACGCCTACACGGTTTGGCATGAGTTTGTCTAAAGCACACAGGGAATCACCTAGAAAAATCGATTTGGCTATAACCCTGGTAGGCGGGCAGTTGATGCGCCGCGAATACTTAAACACCAGAAAGAAAAAGAAAGGCGGGACGGTATTCATATGATTTTAGAATCTGATGTGTTGAGCCCGGATGTGGCGGCTAGTCTCGTCAGTGAAAAATTGTTGCCCCTGGCTGAGCGTGACCGCATGCGCGTCAATGCGGCGGATAAGGCGTTGAAGGGGAATCAGGCGTTTAACGAGGGTTTGGCGCGGGCGATTAAGGACGAGCACAAGAACGAGGCGAAGTTCTTGAAGAAGATCGCCGCCACGCCGCTACTCGAGCTGGTTATTAGCGTCGTAGTGCAGCAGACCGTTGCCGAAGGCGTTTCAACGGGTGGGGAGCACGCGCCGCAAATGTGGAAACCGTGGGAGGCCAACGGGCTAAGATCACGCCAACACGCGCTATACCATGCGATCCTTGCCTATGGTAAGAGCTACATGATGGTAACCCCGGGCGTTATTGGCAACGAGGCGCGCGCCGTCATGGTGCCCCTATCGCCCGCCCAGCTGGTGACCGTGGGTACGGGTGAGGACGGGGCAGAGTATCCCGCGTACGCTTTGCGGTCTATGCCAGATGGCACGCTACGCCTTTATGACGCTAATAACGTGTACACGTTCCACAGGGAAGCCACGTACACCGACAAGGTCAAACTGGCTAGCGTACAACAGCACGGCCTGGGCGTGTGCCCTGTAGTGACTTATGGCGATTTTGACATACACGGCAACGCGATCAGCGAAATAGACCGTTACGAGCTAGTCGCGCGCCGTTTCGAGAAAAGCGTTTTAGACCGGCTCATGGTGCAACAGTGGAACTCATGGCGCGTGAAAACAGCGACCGGCCTGGATGAGACTTTAACGGATGATGAGCGGGCGAAAATCAAACTACACCTCGCACACTCAGACATCCTCACAGGCTCGGAGGGCGTGCAGTTTGGCACCCTGCCAGAGACCCAAATGGACGGGTTGTTGCGCGCGGCGGAGGCCGATAGGGACATGTTGGCGGCGGTGTCTCAAACCCCGGTGTGGGCTTTGAACGGCGGGCAAATGACCAATTTGAGCGCCGAAGCACTCGCTGAGTCTAGGAGCATGAGCCGGTTGAAGGTTCAGGCATTCCAACGCCTAAATAATCGTGGGCACTGCCACGCGTTGCGTTTGGCGTCACATGTTGAAGGCCGGTATGAGGATGCGGCGAATTATGATTTGCAGATCATTTGGGATGACGTGGAAGCGCGGAGCATGTCGCAAATGGCGGACGCGCTAGGCAAAATCGCCACACAACTACGGGTTCCGGCTGAGAAACTGTGGGAGCTTATTCCCGGTGTTTCGCGCTCTACCGTGCAAGAGTGGCAAGCCTACGCAGAGCAGCACCCTGACGCGGATACTATGCTCGCTCAGTCCCTAACAGCGGTATAAGCCATGGAAGGATTGTTTGCGGACGCTATCACGCAAAAGCATGTTAGGGATCAGGCGAAATTGGCGCGTTTGGCGGATGCGGTGGTTGCTGAGTCTTGGAGCATGCTAGACCCCGCGAACCTTTCAGCGTCCGAGGCCGTGTGGCTTGACCGTCTAGCCGCGCGCGTACAGCGCCTACAACAAGCATCCTCGCAGTTGGCTGAGGAGTATTATCAGACCTACCGGGCGAACATTGTAGGCGCTCCACTACCCAAAACGCAGATACCCTTGCAAACCCTTGATTTTGAGAGGCTACGCGCGAGCTTGCATGTTGAGGGCGTGGTGAAAACCAAAAAAGCTATCGGGCGCGGCATAGACACCACTCAGGCAATGCGCCTAGCCCTTAAACGGGTGAGGGGCGCTACCGGCCTAGTCACGCGTGACGCGGGGCGCGGTCTTATTGTGGACATGGCTTACAACGATAAGGCGGCGGGCCGGTGGCGGCGCGTCTGCCTGAATCCTAGCCCGTGTGCGTTTTGTGCGATGATCGCCGGGCGCGGCCCCGTCTACAGCGAGGAAACAAGCCAGTTTGAAGCTCACGCGTTTTGCGGTTGCCAGCCCGAACCCACTTTCAAAGCGTGGGAGCCCAATGAGAAAGAAGCACAGTGGCGGGCCGCTTACATTGAGGCGGCGGAAACCGCGGACGACGCGGGCGAAACCCGCATTGCACCATCTAGGCGTGTGAAGAACCAAGAAAGAGACCATATTCTCTATCGCATGCGCCGTCAGAATCACGCGATGTTTAGTGACGGCGTGACACCTAAAACCTAAAACCAGCACGTGCTGGTTTTTGCCCCGCTTATGCCCCTTGTGGTGTAGGCGGGGCGTTGTAATTGCGGGCCAAACACTGGTTAGGGAAGCACCGAAGTTTTAGCCCCTCAACCCCTCCTAGTAGAGAGAAGAGTCCCAAAAATGGCTGACACCACAATTGATAAGTCCGTTGCTGATCGTGTTGCGGAAGCTTTGAAAGAAAAAGCAGACGCGGAAGCGGCAAAGTCGGAAACCCCGGAAAAGACGGAAGACGGCGCGAAAGACACCGGCGACACGGAAAACACCGAAGACACCGACACCGAAAACACTGAGGAAGAAGCGGGCGAGGATGAGGATGAGGCCCCGGCGGCTGACCTCGAAAGCGTCCTAAAGTCTTTACGCAAAAAGAATCGCGAAAACCAAAACCTAAGAAAACGGGTTAAGGACGCGGAAGAAAACGCGAAAGACGCTAGCACCCTCAAAACCGACAACCAGCGCCTAGCAACAGAAAACATGCGGCTAACTGTCGCAGTGAATCACGGCCTACCAATGGAACTAGCAAAACGCCTAGTCGGCCAGACCGTGGAAGAGATGGAAGCAGACGCGGCGGACATGCTGAAACTTTTCGCTAAGTCCGTGCCCGCGTCGAGTCGGCCACGAGAGAACCTCAAACCCGTTCAGGCCGCGCAGCAGGGCGCGGAAACGGTCGAGGAACTCACAAAGATGATGTACGGATAACCAACACTTTTTAGGAGTAACCAATGGCTAACAAGCTATATACAGACACCCAGGCCGCGCGCTCGGTCCTAGCGTCCCTTCGCTATTTGTCCACGATTCCGCGCACTGTGCGCACTGATTTCGCTAACGAGTTCGTGCCCGGTCGTGGCGCGGCAATCAATGTGAAAATGCCCGTGTCCGCGGGTGAGGCTAAGACCTACACCAAGACCAACCGTGAATCGCGCGACGCGATCGAGTTCAACGACATTCTGCAAGAATTCGTAACCGTGAACATGGATAACCAGGTTTACAACGCGGTACGCTTGCCGGATGATTGGGCGACTTTCTCCCTTGAAAACCTACAGCGCCAGGTACTCATTCCACAGGCTGAGAGCGTTGTAGATGCTTTGGCCGCGCCGCTCATTAAGGAGCTGGAGGCAGTAAAGAGCGTCAAGGCCGATCTTAAGACGGAGATTGCCACGTCTAACGCGGACGCTTTGGCGTTCGCCGCTGACGGTTCTAACGCCGCGCAGACCATTATTAGCCTTCGACAGGTTTTGAACGCGCGTAAGGTGCCCATGCAAAACCGTTTCTTGGCGGTCGGCCCGGGCGTTGAGGCCGCGCTTCTCAACGTTAAGGAGCTTCAGCGCGTAAACGAGGCCGGTTCAGACGGCGTATTGCGTGAGGCCACTATTGGCCGACTGTTCGGCTTCACTATTGTGGCTGACCCGATGCTAGCGCCGGATAAGGCCGTTGCCTATCACCGTGACGCTTTCGCTTTTGTTACGCGCCCGTCCCGCGTGCCAGAAGGCGCAGCACACGGAACCACAGTCGCACAGGACGGCTTCGCGCTGCGCCACATCATGCAGTACAACCCCAACCAGCTTGAGGATCAGTCGGTTGTTGATTGCTTTGTTGCGGCTAAGACACTTGACGCGAAGCGCGCGGTAGCGGCGGGCCTTAAGGCCGCAGTTGTAGGAGGCTAAAAGTGAGTGAGGGCATGCCCCTAGTTAGTGTCGCTGACTTATCGGACTGGGTCGGCGAACCGATTGAGGACGATCAGGATCAGCGGCGGGCGGGGCGTGTCCTCACCTATGCGCAGACCCTCGTACTCACCTACCTAAACCGCAAAACGGTTCCGGAGGGTGAGGAACTACCTCCCGCAGTGTCTAACGTGATTCTTCAAGTGGCGGCGCGCGGCTACACAAACCCCATGTCCTACGCGAACGAGCGTTTGGATGATTGGGGGGCTGGTGGCGCGCCCGTGGAGGAAATGGGCATGTACTTGACCGCCACGGAAAAACGCCTTTTGTCCCCGTACGTGCAGGGCGTGAACCGGTCGGGCCTGGGCGTGGTTGGCACTTATCGCGACGGTGGTTGCGTGGCTGGGGGGTGGGTGCCCGCTGAGGGTGGCGCGCCTATCCCCTGGTACTAAAGGGGGTGGGATCGTGATTAGGGTTCCACCTTCAGCCTATAGGGCCGCAAGACGGCTCATGACCGACACGTGCAAAATCACCCGGCTAGCCACGGCCACTAACCCAAACACGGGCAGAGAGTTTGCAAAACCGTTCACTGTGTATGAGGGCGCGTGCAAGCTCCAAACCTATGAGCCTTATGAGCAAACCCCGGTCGCGGGCGGCCACACTACCGTTGTTCAGCGCTACTCGGTGCATTTGCCTGTAAAGGCGGGCGAGATATTCCGTGTGGGGGACGTGGTGGAGGTTGAGGGCCGCAAATTCCGCGTCGCCGGGTTGAATTACAAGACTCACCAAACCGCGATCCGCTTATTGGTTGATGAGGTGGTCGCATGATTAGCGCGGACGTTTCACAGCTTAGAGAATTTGCCGTACAGGTGGGCCAGGTGCCCCACGAGCTACGCGGAAAACTTGACGCCGTGACAGAGCGCGCGGGCCTTAACATGAAACGCCAGTTACAGGCCGAAGCGCGCCAATCTAAATCGTTTGGTGTGATTGCCCGCGCTATCTCATACGACACCACACGCACGCGCGAATCTAGCGGCGTTGAGGTGGGCCCCGTGAAGGGTTCGCCTGGCTCACTGGCTAATATCGCGTATTTTGGCACATCACGCGGTGGCGGCACAGTGCCAGACCCCAGGGGCGCGTTGGACGCGGAAGCCCCACGGTTTGAAGAATATGTCGGGCGGATCGTGGAGGGCCTTTTATGAGTAGTGTTACAACGTTTTTTGTCGACGAGTTAGCGCGTCTGGTTAAGGCCAGCGGGGTGGACACTCATATTGGCACGGTACAAACCCCTGTTTTCACTACGGGCATGTACCCGTATGTGCTACTGGTTCCTCCGTTGCACGTGTTGCACAGTGTCGCGCTCGATGACGCGCCGCGCGAACTATCAACTGCGGTTCAGGTAACCGTTGTTGAATCAACTTCCGCGAATTTGATTCACACTGCGGATCACGTGGCAAACACCCTATCGGGCGCAACGCTTGATGTGGATGGTTACCGGGTGGCCCCGCTAAAAGTCGCGCCGCTTTACCCCATGCGGGCAGATCGCACCGTGACCATCACCGATACGAACACGCACCCAATAACGATCGGGTTTGAAGTGCTGATTACCGCCACTAGAAAGGAAAGACCTTGATCACACTTGAAGTCGCGTATGACGCGGAAACCGGGGCGAAACTCTCATATAGGGTTCCGTCTCATTTTTTTAATCACCCAGTTCTAGGCCGTGGCATTGCGCGCGAGCCAAAAACCAAACCCCAAACCAACACCCAGACGGTGAAGCCAGATAGGAAGGACAAGTAAGAATGCCTAAAACACTTGCAGACGGGCGAATCAAGCTCACGATTCTAACGAAGAAACCGAAAGACCCGAAAGCTCCCACGGTTACGGAGCTTAACGCGGGCATTAACGCGGCATGCCAGATTCTGAAGAGTGATTACAAGCTCGGCGCTACCGCGTCCGACACGATCTCAGAGGCCGCTTTGTGCTCGGTAGGAAACGCTACCACCTACGGCGCTTCCAATTACGAGGGTTCCATTACCCCGTTTGTGCTGAAGGATGAGACGGGTAAAACCGACATGACCGAGTCCACGGTCTACGCCGCGCTCGCGGTTAAGGGCACGACGCTTTGGCTTGTGGAGCGTGAAGGCCCTGAAGAGTACAAGGAGTACGCGCAGGGCGATGTTGTGGACGTGTATGAGGTGGTAACCGATACGCCGCAAAAGCCGGGTGAGCGTTCCGGGTGGATTAAGCGCACGGTGCCGCTTGGCGTGCAGCAGGCTTGGGAAAACGTCGAGGTGAAGACGGCGTAACCCATGGCTGGGGGTGTGGGCTGTTTTTCTCCTGGCGGCCCACACCCTCATATTTTCTATACCGGGGGAAACACTTTAAGGAGAAACGCAAATGATTGATGAGACACTAGCCACGCCAAAGGCCGCGCCGGTTGAAGACGCTTTGACGGTGGACACTTTCGATTTGGAAAAATGGATTAGTGGTGTTGCGCCGGTTGAACGGGCGTGCACGATTTACGGACGGGCGGACCTTTTGGCACAGCTTGACCTTATGCGAGACAGAATCAAGGCCGCGCGGCGCGCAGGAAAAAACACGAAACCCCTGGAGGATCAGGCGAAGCATTTAGCGGATGAGGTGGAGGCCTCAGCGCTAGATATTGTGGTTCAAGGTTGGTCACCAGAACGCCGCGAGGAATACCACCAGGCGCTAAAAGATCAGGGGATAACCGACAACCTGGAACTAGGTTTACACATGGTGGCTGCGCAGATTGTAAAACCTGAGGGTTTCACTGTGGAGATGCTTCGCACGTTGCAAGACGTGTCACCCACCCAGGCCGGCCTGATTGCGTCGCGCGTACAAGAGGCGAACACTAAGCCGGTTGAGGTTAGCGTCCCTTTTTAGTGGAGGTCTTAGACCAGGCGAAACACGCGGGCATTATTCGCACCCTACAGGCCGGTAAGGATTGGGGGCGCTCCCCGTCTGAAATGCTTCTAGCCCGCCCGCGCCCTTGGGGCACGGTAGACACCCTACTTGCTACGGCTTTGACCGTGTGGGAAAAAACCCGCGTCTGTGCAGGGTGTGGCATGCCGGTGCGTGTGGCGCATGATGATGACGCGGACGGGTGGTTTGAAATGCGGGTGGACACGTGCGAGGCGTGCGCTACCCGCGACAGGTGGACGGCGGATAACAAAGAGCGCGCGCCAGGTGAGGTGCCTAGCTTGGTTTTAGACCCTGATTTTTACAAACATAAACACGAGTTTTAGAGGAGGCCGTTGTGGCGGATCGTAGTATCAAGGTTACTTTGCGTGCTGACATTGGCGATTTTGAATCTAATATGAAGCGCGCCGCCACAGCGGCATCCAAAGTAGGCGACACTACAGAAAAAGCGGCCACTAAATCGGGCGGCGCATTTCAAAAACTAAGGGACAACGCCGAACGCAATAAGGCGGCGTGGGAAACATCCGCCAGGGCTTTCACCCTGGTTGGGGCGGGCCTAACCGCAGGGTTCGCCGGCGCGGTCAAAAGCGCTGTCTCGTGGGAGTCCGCGTTTGCGGGCGTGCGTAAAACCGTGGACGCGTCCGAGGCACAGTTCGCCGCATTGTCTGACGGTCTACGCAAAATGACGGGTGAAGTGTCCGCGTCCCATGAGGAGATCGCGGCGGTTGCTGAAGCGGCGGGCCAGCTCGGCATACAAACCCCAAACATCTTGAATTTCACTAGGACGATGATTGATCTAGGCGAGGCTACAAACCTCACGGCGGAAGAGGCCGCCACCTCGCTAGCCCGCTTCGCGAACGTCATGGGCACCAGCCAAAGCGAATTCTCAAACCTCGGTTCCGCGATCGTGGATTTAGGCAACAACTACGCCACCACAGAGGCCGAAATCGTGGCTATGGCGATGCGGTTGGCGGGCGCGGGCAAACAAGCCGGTTTGACCGAGGGCCAGGTTTTGGGCCTCGCAACCGCGCTTTCGTCGGTGGGTATCGAGGCCCAGGCGGGCGGCAGCGCTATGAGTCGCGTCATGATCCGCATGAAAACCGAGGTCGAGGCCGGCGGTAAGAGCCTGGAGAGTTTCGCCCGCGTCGCCGGCATGACGGGCGATAAGTTCGCAGACCTTTTCAAAAAAGACCCGTCCAAGGCCATAACCGCATTCGTGCAGGGCCTGGGAGAGGTGGAGTCTAAGGGCGGATCAGTCCAAGGCGTACTCGAAGAGCTAGGACTTACAGAGCTTAGGGTGGCGGACGCGTTGCGGCGTGCCTCGTCTGCGTCTGACCTTTTCAATGACGCTATGGAGCGCGGCCAGGCCGCGTACAAGGACAATACCGCGCTAGCTGAGGAGGCCGCACAGCGCTATGCGACGAGTGGTGCGCGCGCTCAAATGGCTTGGAATCAGATTAAAGACGCGGCGATCAGCGCGGGTGACGCTATTTTGCCGCTGGTTGGGCCTGTGGCTGATGGTATTGCGGGCATTGCGGGCGCTATAGCGTCCCTACCGGCCCCAGTGCAGGGCGCGCTCGTGTCTTTCACTGGTTTGGCGGGCGTGACCGCGCTCGGGGCGGGCGCGTTTATGCGTTTCGTCCCCGCCGCCATAGACACGGCGAAAGCACTGGAAACCGTGGGCCTTATGAGTAGTGGCGCGGTCGGTAAGGTAGGTAAGCTAGCGGGCGCAATAGGTAAAATTGGCCTAGTAGGCGCGGCGGTAGGCGTAGCGGCGACGGGTATTAAAGCCGTTACTGACGCTATGAACGACAACCAGCGGACCGCCACGGAGATGGCGCAGACCATGCTAACCGCGCGTGACGCGGTCGACGCTTTCACAGGAACAACCCACGGGTGGGGACCGTTGCGCGAGCAGCTAGTTGGTTCTAAAGAAGAGTTTCAAGAACTACTTAACACCGTGTCAGAGGCGCGGGGCACTTTCGGACGCACGTTTGAGGAGGGCTGGGCCTCATGGTTTGGCGATGGCACGCGCGAAACACAATTCCTATCAAAGCTAAAAGAGATCGACAGCGCGCTAACGTCGATGAGTTTCGCGGACGCGCAAGCCGGTTTTCAAAGCCTCGCACGGTCTACGGATGGCAGTAAAGAGAGCTTGCAGAACCTGTTGGCTGAGTTGCCGGGCGTGAAGCAAATGCTTTTCGATCAGGCATACGCGGCGGGCATGGCCACGGACGACAACACGCTATTAAAGCTTGCTATGGGCGAATTGTCAGCGGCTCAACCCGAATTGGCTGACGCGTTGGGTGAGACTACGGGCACGGTTGAGGATCAATCGGCGGCGCTCGATGACCTCATTGCGAAACAGGCCGAGGCGGCGGGCCTGGTTTTGTCTGAGCGTGAGGCGCAACGCCAATTTCAGGAGGCCATGGAGGCCACCACAGCGGCCATTGAAAAGAATGGGGCAACCCTTGACGTGACCTCGGAGGCGGGCCGCGAAAACGGGCGCGCCCTGGATGGTGTGGCGGAAAAGGCTTTCAAGCTTGCTGAGAGCATGGCGGCGGCGGGCGAACCAACCGAAAACATTCAGGCGGTTATGAGCCAGGCGCGCGAAGCCTTCATTAACGCGGCTGAGGCTATGGGCATGACCGGTGAGGACGCGGCGGCATTGGCGGACAAAATGCACCTACTGCCTGAAGAGATCGCCATGAATGTCACAGCAGACACCGACGAGGCTAACAGCAAGGTGGACGCGGCTAAGGCTAAGGCGGACGGCACCAGCGCGGAAATTAAGGTTGGGGCAGATACCACGGAGGGCGAAGCCTCACGCGCTGAACTAGAAAACAAGGTTAAAGCCTCGTCCCCGTCTATGAAGGTGGAGGCGGACACCGATCCGGGGTGGCGCAAAGCCTCACGGCTACGGAATGATATTGCGAACTTGGCGGGCGCGGTCACCGTAAACGCTAACGACAACTTGACCGGCCCCGTGTGGGCGATGAAAAACAGTCTGCCCACGTCACACACGATCACAGTTGGGATGGTGCGCGGTAGTGGCATGGTTGGCAGCATGTACGCGGCGGGCGGCCCCGTACACGGGCCGGGCACTGGTACATCGGATAGTGTGCCCGCGCGCTTGTCGAACGGCGAGCACGTGCTGACCGCGCGTGAGGTCGCGGCGGCGGGCGGCCATAACGCGGTATTTAGTTTGCGCTCCCTCATGTCGTCAGGCGCGCTAAAAACCATGATGCATGATCGGGGCGTGCCCGGGTTTGCTACGGGTGGCGCGCCAGGCGTGCACGGCGGCCCCGCGCCCGTGGTGGTGCCGGTTCCTCAGTCGCCTAGTGTGCGCGTGTCTATGGAGGGCCAGCGCCTGGCCCTGGTTTTGGATGACGGCACGGCCCTGACCGGGCGGATCGAGCAGATCAGCGACGCGCGGATCATCAACGCGGCGAAAACTATGGGAAGGAAACGGTAAAAGTGTTATCGACGTTTAGGGCGGCTCATGGTCTGCCCGGGTTTAAGGTCGCGGTTAATGGCGTGTGGACGCTCACGGCGGGGGATCGCCTGGTGGCGCGTGGTGTGGGCGCGGGCGTGGTGGTGGACGCGGCGGCCAGTGGGGCGGGCGAGGCGTACACGCTCACGGCGGGCGGGCTGATTGAGACCGTAAACGCCGCGCGCGAAAAGCTCGAGCATTTGCACATGATCGGTTTGGAGGATTTAAGCCACGTCACGGGCGTGACCATGCAGGGCGCGGACAAAACGAGCACGGACGCGGGCGCGAACATTTTTTATCCGGCGGGGCGGCGTACCCCGGTTGTGAGGGTGACGGGATTCCCGCATGAGAGCGTAAATATCGAGTTCACCACCACAGGCAAAGAGACCGACGAAACTCGCGCGATCGTGGCGGCGGGTTTGCCGGTCTGGTTGTGGCACGACACAGAGAATTGCCCGTTGCCCGCGTGTGACATCCCAGATGCGCGGCTTGTGCACGTGCAGACGGTGGACGAGGAACGCACAGACCGACGCGATAAAGCATTTAGGCGTTGGCACGTGAACGCGGTCATGGCAGACATGAGCGGGGCGGGCGATAGGACGCCGCCATTAACTTACCGCGTAGCCCGCGAGCATGGATTCACCTTTAACTCGGGCTCGTACATGGACATGCTAAGGAAACTAAATGCGTAACGGCTTTACAGTAGAGGAATTGACACGCCCGGCCAGGTGGGAGGCGTCTGTGTCTTCAATTCGTGGCCATGAAGTCTTAGCAACAAGAATTCCCGTGCTCGATGGCCGCATCTCAATAGATGGCGAGGGACAGGTGCCCGAGCGCGCGGATTTGTCTTTCACGCCGGAATATAAACCCGTTTCGCCGTTTTCGCCGCTCGCCGCGTACGGTCAAGAACTTTTCTTGACTATCACCGTGACCATAGGCGGACGCGCGATTGATTATGAGATTGGCGCGTTCCTCATCGATAGCTGGGAGGAACAAACAGACGGGACAATAAAAGTAACGGGCGTGGGATTGCTGCAGCGGGTGGCGGATGACCCGGCGGCTTTGCCGTCATCGCCCGTGCCTGGCTCAACTTTGCGGGTTGAAGCCTCGCGGTTGGCTCATCCTGTGCCCGTCATGCTTGATTATGACGTGGAGGATGTGGCATTGCCTCGCGGCCTGGCGTGGGGTACGGATAGGTTGGACGCTTTAGCGGACTTGGTGGCGTCGCATGGTTTGCGCGGCGTAGTAAGGAATGACAGGCAGCTTCACCTGACGCGCACCGTTACCGGGGCGGCGGCTGACCGGTCTTACACCGGTAAAGATCTGGCGGTAAGCCTTTTAGGCCGGGGTGACCATGCCCGCGCGAACGTGGTTAGCGTCGTGTCGCGTGAGAAAACCGGTGAAGACGAAACCGTAACCGTAGGTACAAGCGAGGCGGGTTTTGAGCCTTACGCGCCCGCCACTTATGGGCGTGTGCACCGTGTGGAAGAAGTCGAAGCGGTACACAATGCGGCGATGTTGAACGACAGGGCCGCCAGGTTTTTGTTGGAGGAGACGGCGGCGACGCGGGTTAGGACTGTTGAGGTTGTGGCCGATCCTGCGGTTGAACTGTGGGACACCGTAAGCGTCACAGCCAATAATGAGCAGATCACGGGCAGGGTTCGCGCCGTAGATATGCCGCTAGATGGTGGCGTTATGCGCTTAGACATCGAGGAGGACATTTAAGCATGGGCAATATTTTTTTGGACGCGCCTAAACCGCGCGGCTCAAAATACGTGCAAACCCCGCTACAGGGCCGGGTTGTGGAGCAGTATGCGCCGGGTTTTTTGCAGGTAGATGTTGAGGGCAGCCTTATCGATGTGGCTGCCGCGCCGGGCGTTTATGGTGTGGGCGCGGTTGTGACCGTGGAGCGCGGTCTGGATGGGCGGCCTACCCGCGTTGTCCCCCCGCAATCATTGCCGGAGGGTGTTGAGCCGTTGGGCGTGGGCGTGACGGGTGAAACGTCACTGGCGGCTAAGAAGACGGCGGATAAGGCGGCGGGTGACGCTTTGGATGCGTTGGATGATGCGGCGCGCGCGTCTAACGCGGCGGCGGGCGCTTTAGTTGAGGCTAAGAAAGCGTGGGATGAAGCAACGGCGGCGCGCGAGTCGATTGGTGTTGTTGATTCGTCGGCTAAGGCGGCAGAACAGGCGGCTAAGAACGCGGAAACAGCGGCGCAGTTGACGCGGGCGGCGTTGGATGCGGCCCAGCAGGCGCAACAGTTGGAAAATGTTGCGTTGCGTGACGCGGCTAATGAGGCTAAGCAGGCGGCTGATAACGCCGCCGCTCAGGCTGACAACTTAAGTAACGCGCTGACGAGCACGTCCTCGGGCTTGTACCAGTCTATTAGTAGGGTGACCGATAATGTGGCGGCGGCTCAGTCGGCGGCTGAGCAGGCGCGGGCTAAGGCTGACGAGTTGGCGAAGCAGGCGCAGGACGCTATGACGGTGGCTCAGCAAGCGCAAACCAGCGCGGACGGTAAGGCCCTGGTTGCGTACAGCGATTATCAACCGGCGACGGTGAGCGGGCAGAAGATCATCTGGTTTAAGCCGGGCTCGGTGCCGAAACTTTTTGACGGCAAAACATGGCGGAGTGTTCAGCCGGGCGACGGCGTGGTTAGCGCTATCGACATCGATAAGGCCACGGTGGGCGAACTGTCTGGCATGCGTATCAAAGCGGGCACCGCGTCGGTGGATATTTTGATTCCGGGCGATAACGCGAGGTGGACATCTAGCGGGCTCACGATTTACCACCCTTTAACGCCGGAGCAAAAGCAGGCGGGTATCAAGCCCACGGATTGGGATAAAAGGGCCACGGCCCTAAACCTCACGAGTGATGGGGCGCGGTTTATATCGGTGGCTGATGAGGCGGGCACGGTTACGGCGTACATGAGCCCGCAGGGCGAGGTGTCTGGGCGTGAACTGACGATCACGGGCCAGGCGGCGGTGGACTCGCTCAAGGTGGGTGGCCTTGATTTGCAAGAGGTTATTAGTCTTAATTCGTCGCTCGCCGCTTACACGGTATTGCCTGACCTTGTACATCCGGCGGGCTTCGACTCAGCCATTATGGCTCAAACCGGGTGGCAGTCATTCCCCCCGGGCTTGTATGCGGTCTCGTGGAATGTGGGCTACCGGTACGAGGCGTCAGGTTCTAAAGCAGACGCGGCGGGCGCGTACTTGATGTACCAGTCACGGCCCGCAGGCGGCGACGCTATTACCGACGAAGATTTCATTATGGGTAATAGAAAGGCATTTAGTTGGCAGAATCTTTGGGGCGGCGGGCAATACTCAGTATCATTCCCAACTGACGTGTTCGAGGCTAAGCCGGGCAAGGAATACAGGTTCACGCTCGGTTTGCATTCGTATTACAAGTGGAAGCTAACCACGTGGTCTAGCGTTTTTAAGGTCGAGCGGCTTAACCCCGCCCTAGAGCTCACCCACGAGCTTTACAACCAAAGCGCGCCGCCCGCGCCGCCCGCGCCGAAGATCGTCACCACAAGCGCGGGCCTATCAAACATTTGGTACGCATACGGTAATACTTTCGCTCAGTCTGGCTCGTATAAGTCGGGCGGCAAATTCTGGATTCCGGGCGCTAAAGGCAAGAAGATTATCAACATCCACCTTACGGGTCGGTGCAATTTCGATTTCATGGACGGCGGAAGCGGACGTGATTTCTCATTCCATCTAGGCGGCGAAAACCGGTCACAGAAAATCTATGACTACGGCGCAGTGGATATTTGGTACGGCCCCACGGCGGGCGGCTTCTTATCACGCAACGGTTACCTAGACTTCCAAGCCAACCCCGGCGCGCCCGCATACAACGAATACAACCCCGGAAGCTTCCGTTGCACAGTCACCTACCAGTAAAGCAAGAAAGGAAAACGCATAATGGGCGCAAACAATTTTAGAGGCGTTTACGTACCTGACATTGATGAGGACATCCACAAAGGCATAACTAGCCTGGCGGATGGTGCGGGGGTGATTACCCGCGTCACGAGTATTGCGGCGGCCCGAACCATTGTAGAAGCCAATAAGGCGAAGATTACGCCGGCATCGCCCGCATATTTCGACATTAACGGCTTCGTCTATGTGCATGACGGGAGCATTTTTAAGCCCGTAAATGAAGTAAGCATGTCTGAAACGTCATACAACGGGGAGGACCTGGTAAAAGTCCGGTCCGCTGAGTTTTGGACAATGACGAGCGCTAACCTTGGCACTGCCCCGTATGACAGGTCTTGGATGGCGGTAGGCATGGCACGCGGCAACAACAAGCAAAACGTCGCATTCCTAGCTATCCGCGCTCAAGGCACAATCAAATGCCTAGCTTCTTTCAATACCGGCTACGCGAACATTAGCGCGTCGGGCACGATCCGCGCGGGTGAACAGCCAAAAATTGAGCTGGGCGTGTTCGGGTCCAACGGTGCGGGCAGTAGCGTGCGAGATAACCAGGTTCAACTTGACTACGACGCGCGCATGAACCGTCTCACCGTCCTAACATTCCCGATTTCTATGGCATAAGGGGGCGTGGCGTGATTGATATTAGCGGTTTGACCGTGAGCGAGTTGGACACCCTCATTAGGGCGGCGCAGGAACGTAAAAGCGATTTGGAATACATCGAACAATTCTCACAGCTTATTAGCGTCTACCAGTCACAGTATTTGACGCTACGTGACGCGGTGAAAGTGGAGGGCGCTAGGTGGCGTGAGCCAGACCCCGCGCGGTATGAAACGTGGTACGCGGCGGGCGACATCGTCACCTACGACGGCAAGCGTTACAAGAGCCTTATCAGCTTCAACACTTTTGCGCCTGACGTTTCGGGCGCGTGGCAACCCGCATAAACCCAACAGCAACAGTTTATTCCCCTTCCCCTGGCGGGCGGGGGATTTTTTACACCCAAAAACAGGAAGGACGGTCCCGCAATGACTAAAAGCCAGTGGGAAGTGACAGAGGAGCTAAAGGCCAAAATGCGCCTGATGGATAACCCCGAGCTAGACCCCGCAGATGTAGAGGAGACCAACGATGACGACAGCAAGTAAGGTTTTACAGGTTGCGCGCGGCGAGCTGGGTTATTCGCGTTGGGATGATCCGGCGGCGGGCACAAAATACGGGCGTTGGATGGCCGGTGTTACCGGTCAAGCCTGGTACGGCCAATCGGGCGTGCCTTACTGCAATATGTTCACGTCGTGGGTGCTGTCGCGTGCGGGCGTTAGGGAGCCGGCTCCCGGCCATTTCGCCTACGTGCCTTCTACGATTAAGGAATACGCGCGGCAAGGCCGCAGGCTAGGCAACCCGCACAACGCCATGCCGGGCGATCTGGTTTGTTTTGACTGGGACGACGACGGCCTAGCGGATCATATCGGCATTGTCGAAACCAACAACGGCAAGTATCTAACGTGCTTGGAGGGCAACACCAGCGGTTCGTGGCAGGGCTCCCAAAGCAACGGTGGCGGCGTGTACAGGCGCACCAGGTATTGGAGTTCGGTAATCGCGATTTTGCGGCCAGCCTACGCGGCCACAACCACGCCATCCACCACGCACGCGGGCGCGGTAATAGTTGATGGGTATTGGGGAGCGTCCACCACGCGAGCCCTACAACGCATTAACGGGACGCCGGTGGATGGGCTTATTTCTAGCCAGGAGATAGCAAACCGCGACTACATGCCGGCGGCAACCAGCGGTTGGGAGTGGACAAACAGACCGGTGGGCTCTCAGCTCATCGCTAAAATGCAACGCGCGTTTGGCACGCCAGCGGATGGCATCATGGGCCCCGGCTCGGTGAAAGCAATGCAGAAATACTACGGCGTGACCGTGGACGGCTACATGGGCGTGGAGACGGTCAAGGCCATGCAGAGGGCGATTAATCGCCAGCTAGGAGGCAAATAATCATGGGTACTGAATTGACTGTTGCCGCGTTGGCGGGCCTGATCGCCCCGTGGCTAACCGCTGTTTTGACGCAGGTCGAGCTACGATCCGCGTATAAGCGCCTGATCGCTATTGCGGTCACTTTGCTTCTTGTGGGTGTGGGTATTTTTGCCACCTACAGGCCCGACTCGTGGCAGGAAATCGCGACGGTCATAGCCGCCGCCTTGGGCGTGATGCAGGTCGTGTATACGGCTATGAAGCCGGTTTTGGACGCGGTGGAGCTTAATCTCGGAGTAAAGGGTGATGCTGATGCGGGCGATTAAATGGCTCAAACCTCCCAAAGACATTATCGAATTGCTTTGGGATCAGGTGCACGAACCTAAAAGTGTGACAATCTTAATGGCAATCGCCTACGTCCTAGCCCTAGCGGTAGGGCTAATCACAATCAAAAATTGGGCGGACATGGCAGAATTCACGCACGCGGCGCTACTAATCATGGGCGGTGTCCTGGGCGCTTTCAGTAGCCTTATCGGCTATTACAAGCTGGAGCGGCCCGCGATCGTTCTGTGCTGTGGCGGCGTGGTTACGTGGATCGTGTCAGCAGGTTTGACGCGGTTCACACTCCTAGCCTTGGTGGTTTTGATTTTTCTGTTTACGAGGTGGCAGCGTATTCGCATTTTTGACGTCACGCCAGGCGATCCCGTGATCGAGGTCAAGGGCCTTACCAAATGAGATAGGAGGCGTAGCGATTGAATTTAGACTTGCTTTCTATCGTGCTTGGCTCTACTTTCGCCGGCGCGGCGATCGGCCCGCTAGCCCAAGGCGTCATTGATTGGGCTTCGGGGCGAGCTAAGAAAAAGCGAGAGGCTGAACAGCGCCTAGCTGATGACGTAGTGAAGTACAAGGAGGCACACAGGGAGGCACTAGAGGAGAATTATCACGCGATTACTGCCTTTTACGCCGCACTGCGCGAGCTGGATAAACTGGGCGCGCCTTGCGAGGTGCGAGACCGGCTAGAAAAGCTCGCGCACGGACGGGCAGAAGACGAGTAAACGCGGGGGGGGTGCTCACCCAGTTTTGATGCTGGGTGGGTGCCCCCTTTTTTTTGTTTCGTGCAGGTTAAGACACGATTTCACAGCCTTAACTTGCGCGGAATTTGCAGAAACCGCGTTTTTTGCAAATAAAGACTTCGAAAATGGGTGCTTATTTGCAAGAATCGCGGTTTTTGTAAATAAGCGCACATGTTACAAACCCTGTCATAATATGACAGTTTCAATAAATTTCGTGTTTTATGACAACCCGCGCCCGCAAAAATGTGCTATTATTCCATTTGTCAGTTAGTTCTCCCTGCGCTTGCGGGGATGACCCGATTTTCTCAATGTGGTTCGCTAACTGGCTTAAACGCTCCCCGCGCTTGCGGGGATAACAGTGCCCCGGCCCCGCGTGTGAAAGCGAGAGCCGGGGCACGGTCTTTTTTCTCCTTATTTCTTGCCTAGCCATGCTCGGATTGTGCTGCGGGTTACTTGTGCTTGCTCTGCTAGCTTGTATTCGCTCATGCCGCACGCGTGTTCTGCCCGTACGAGCTGGGTTAGGCGGGCAAGTATTTCGGCTTCTTTGGCGCGGGTTTCAGCGAGCTGCGCGCCTAGCTGGGTGAGGTCTGTGTCTGTATTGTCTGTCACTGTGTGTTGTCCTGCTTTCTAGGGTGGGCGGGCAGGGTCATATGGCCCTGCCATCCCTGGCCCTTGCTAGCGTCCTAGCGTCCGCAAAACATGCTCGCGGCGAACCGTCTCATCATCTCGATTCAGCTCGATTTCTTCGGCTGCGCGGCACATTTCGTTGAACTCGCCGGCTACGAGTTCGCCGGTCTGGCCGTCGAGTTGGCGGGCGCGTGTTTCTAGGACGAGGTTGATCGCGTCGCGAGCGGGCTCTGTGGCCGTGTGGGAGGCTAGGACGGTTGCGCCGTCCATGTCACGCATTTCAACCCGCCACTGCTTGGCGTCTTTGTCGTAGGTTTTGCGGGCTTTGTAAACCGTGTTGCCGGCTTTCTCGATTTTGTAGGTGGTGGTGGTGTTTGGTTTGCCGGTGCTGATTGTGGTGAACATTTCTTGTTTCTCCTTTTGCTTGTGGGGTGAGGGTGGCCCTGTGTGGGCCTCCCCCCGTGTGGGTTGTTAGTTGATTTCGTGAGCGGCAACGGCGGCCCAGAATTCGCTCTCATCTTCGGTGATGTAGAAGCGATCGTCGATTCGCTGGCCGGTGTCGCGCTCGCGTGCCACGTCGTAGGCGATGGCCTCAATATCGTATTCGCCTTCAGAGCCGGCGAGGATGATTTCAACTTCGTTGATGATGTCTTGCATTGAAGTTACGTAGCGCATTTTCTGTTCTCCTTTGTGTGAGCGGCCAAGCCTTTTTGCTTGCCCCTTGATGTCTACTAGTTTAGTACACTACTAGACTAGGCGCAAGGGGTAAACCAGTGAAACAGGTAACAAAACGGTAACAAACCGTTTATCGCATGCGCACCAGCTGATTAACCCGCTCCTGAACCGCCGGATACAAATACCCAAGCCGCGCCTTACGCTCGCGGCCATTGCCAAACTCGCCGCGCAAAACCCGCCGCGCATAACCGTCAATCTTCTTATCAACCATCGCCTGAACCTCGTCGTATCTAGCGCCTAGCGCTTCCATACGGTAGATACCGTTGCCGAATTCGCCGCGTAGAACGGCCTCGGCCAGCGCGTCAGTCGAAAAATCATTCAAATTCAAAGAACGCGCCACCATGCGCGGATCACGAGCACAATACTTACACATCTTTATTCGCCTTCCGCGTCCACAATCTCCACAATGATTCCCGCGTCTTCCATCATCATGAAAGTACAAAGCGCGGCGGCAGACCGGTGCAACGACGCGGGCAACTCCTCAGCCCTGGCGCGGGCGTTGTTACGCCAAAAAGCCGCATCAGTCATATAAGTACCAAGTTGCACGCGCTTAGATGATTGCGCTTCGACAAGGTCACACATCGCGTCAAAAATCTCATCGCGAAAATCAACCAGTCCCTGCAACACCATGATCACGCTTAGCGGGTCGCGCGGCTCTCTTACGCCTTGCTCCCACCTTGACCAGGTGGGTTGCCGCACGTCCATAAGGCGGGCTGCGTCTTCCTGCGTGAGCCCCAGGGCCTCACGATATGAGCGGATTGTAAGCGCAATATTCATGGGTCTTTGTCCTCCTTAGCCGCTGTTAGGCTTCGTCCCAGATTTGCGTACCAGAGTCGGTCTCGGTGCGTCCGTCCGCGTACTGCGTGACGTATTCGCCATGGGTGCGTGAGTAGTAGCGGCGGCCCCTGCTTGCGCGGCGCTGGTTTTCAAAGCGTGCCACCTGGCGGCCGTCCTTTGAGTCGAGGATTTCGGCCACAATCACTGTAGAGGTGGAGCCGTCACGCTTGGATACGGTCACGGCCTGGCCTTCTTCAAGGTTGCGGCCCGTGATTACCCATTGGCCGTTGTGCTTGGTGAAGCGGGTCTCGGTGAGCGAGTTCAGGAAGGCATTGAGTGCGTATAGGCGGGGTTTCCCGCTTACTCCCCAGCGTTCGCCGTCGTCGGACTGGATGAGGGGTGCGACGTGCTCGTCGATGTATTCGGGCGTGTAGCCTAGCTCTGCTGCGAGGTTGATTTTGTCGGTTACTGCGTAGATGGCCATTTTCTTTGTCTCCTTGACTTGAGCGGTGAAGCCTTTTGCTTTTCCCTTTGATGTCTCTAGTCTATCAGGTGGCATATAAATATGCCAGCCCTAAAGTGTGATGTTACCAACCTGTTATAAATAGGAGGGGCGCGCCGCTAGGGAACTCGAAACCTAACGGCGCGCCCGCTTTGCACATTTGACAACTCGCAAAGAAACATGACTCACGTCATAGGAATATTATAGACAGTAGCAGTCAGTAGTAGCCAGTAATAGACACGCCTCGCGCGTCTATTTCTCTAGCCTTTCGGCCATGCGCTCAACCGCGCTAGCTACCCGGTCAAAATCCGCCAATTGATATTTCAAAACGGTTTCAATTTGGGTGTGCCCGGGCAGGTCCATTAGCTCCTTCAAAGACGCGCCCGCGCGGCCCAAGTTGGTTAGGCACGTGTGTTTAAGGTCGTAGAGTTCCGCGTCTTTCAAGCCGATAGAGTCAAGGGCTATGCGCATCCGCGTGTTTAAATGCCGGTCAGTAGCGGGCGCGCTTTCGTCGCGCGGCGACGTGAAAACCCACTCGCTACTATCCCGCCCCGCGCACAACGGCCCCAAAATATCCACGAGCGGCCCGGGTATTGGCGCGTACCTTACGCGCTTAGTTTTTGTGGGCCCTTCTATCGTGGCCCCGGTTTCGGAGCGCTGGAGGGATGCCCCGTAGCGGATGCGGCCCCGCTTTAGGTCAATATCGCCTACGCGCAGCGCGCGCGCTTCGGATGGTCTGCACGCGGTGAAGTAAATGAGGGACGCTATGGCGGCGTATGAGGGCATATCGCCCGCCGCTAAAGCCTCATATAGCGCTTTATATTCGCTGTGGGTGAAGTAGTGTTGCTCGCGCTGATTTGCCACGGCTTTTGTCGCGCCTTTGACTTTGCAAGGGGACACGCTTATTAGCCCCGCTTCTGCCGCGCGGCTCATCAGCGCTGATAAGACGCGATACGCATTTACGGCTACGGCGGGCGACTTGTCAGCGGTTAGGCGCTTGTGCCAGTCTTGCACAGTCTCACGCGTCACCGCGTTTACCCGCATACTGCCCAAATGCGGATTTATATGACGGTTTATAAGAGACTTATAAGACCTCACGGTATTTGCCGATTTTTGGCCCTGTTCTTGTAACGCGCGTAGTTCGTCTACCCACTCTCCCGCGTATTCCGCTACTGTCACGGCCCCCGCGTTTGCGGCCCGTTCCTCTCGCGCTAGGCGTTTAGCTTTTTGCCCCGGTGTCTCATATGTGCCCGCAGTGAGTTCTTGCTTCATCTTCCACGCGCGCTCGCGGGCACTAGCTACGGTGAGGAACCCGCCTTCAATGTATTTTCGCCCGTAGTGCTCGACTACCGCCTTATATCGGTATCCGCCTTTGATTTTGTATTTTATGACGCTTCCAACGCCGCCCCCGCGCGCCATAGCACGCCCTCCTTGTGTCGAGTTCTGAGGTTCTATATAGATTCTATCTAATAGCCTTTAATGGCATCTAGTGTTACATGTTGGCACATGCGGGGGATGGGCGAAACCGTTGAAATACCGGGCAAAAGCATGAGAAAACCCCGGTATCTCAACGAGCTGCCGGGGCGAACCGCGGAGGATGGGGGATTCGAACCCCCGAGGGCTTGCACCCAACCCGCTTTCCAAGCGAGCGCACTAGGCCACTATGCGAATCCTCCTGTGGGTTTCCACGCGTGAGCGCGGTAACGCTTCGATAGTCTACCGAATGACGGGCGCATTAGTCGAGTTAGCATGAGTGTGACACCTGTCAGATAGGCAACATTTGGGCGTTCAGGATGGGGGCGTGGTGGATCAGTCGGTTTCTACTCCAGCGGTCGCGTACTTGTTGGAGGCAGGAGTCCCGTTCTCGCAGCTAACCTATGAGCATTCCAGCGAGTTTGACCACGGGTTCGGTGTTGAGGCTGCACAAAAGCTCGGTTTTGATCCTGCGGAGGTGTTCAAAACCCTCCTCGTTGACGCTGATGGCGAAGTCGTGTGCGTAGTTGTGCCGGTGGATCACCGCATGTCTCTCAAGAAAGTGGCGCGAGCGGCGGGCGCTAAGAAGGCGCAGATGCTTCCTCCCGAAGTAGCGCAGCGCCGCACGGGCTATGTTGTGGGCGGGATTTCTCCGTTTGGGCAAAAGCAGCAGGCGCCCGTCATCATTGATCAAAGCTGTTTGAATCAAGACTCAATTGTTGTGTCTGGAGGCCGGCGCGGTTTCTCCCTTCGCATGGACGTGCTGGATTTTGTAGAAGCCGCGAACGCGCTGGTGGAGGACGTGGTTGCGGCCTCATAAACGAGCGATTCTGCCCCGTTTGTTCTCCTTCAAAACTTTTGTCCGTGCTTAACGATAGAGTTCACTTGTGACCATAGCTTTGTATCGCCGCTACCGACCCGACACGTTCGATGACGTGATCGGGCAAGACCACGTGACCGAACCCCTGAAGGCAGCGCTTCGGTCTAATCGAATCACGCACGCCTACTTGTTCTCCGGGCCGCGAGGATGTGGCAAAACCACGTCCGCTCGTATCCTCGCGCGTTGCCTGAACTGCGCGGAAGGCCCCACGGACACGCCCTGCGGCAAATGTGAGTCTTGCGTGGAGCTTGCCAGCGGCGGCACCGGCTCTTTGGATGTTGTTGAGATTGACGCGGCCTCGCACAACGGTGTGGATGATGCCCGTGAGCTACGTGAACGCGCTTCTTTCGCGCCCGTTCGAGACCGCTACAAGGTGTTCATCCTTGACGAGGCCCACATGGTCACAACCCAAGGCTTCAACGCGCTACTAAAACTGGTGGAAGAACCACCCGAGCACGTGAAGTTCATCTTCGCCACAACCGAGCCGGAGCGCGTGATCGGCACAATTCGTTCCCGCACGCACCACTACCCGTTCCGCCTAGTGCCCGGTGACGTCCTGCTCCCGTATTTGGCAAACCTCTGCGAGTCTGAAGGCATTGAGGTTGGTGAGGGCGTGCTACCCCTCGTTATTCGCGCGGGCGGCGGCTCGGTTCGCGATTCCCTTTCGGTGCTTGACCAGCTGATGGCTGGAAGCATTGACTCGAAGATCCCGTATGACCTCGCTGTCGCTCTGCTTGGATACACGGACACGAATCTGCTTGACACCGCGGTTGAACAGCTTGCCAAGCGCGACGGGGCGGGCCTGTTCGCAACGATTGAACAAATGGTTGAATCCGGCCATGATCCGCGCCGGTTTGTGGAGGACTTCCTGCAGCGCCTCCGCGATCTACTGATAATCGCGGTAGCGGGCGAGCAAGCAAAAGACATTTTGGGACAGCTTCCCGCGGAACAACGCGAACGCATGTTTGCGCAAGCAAAACAGTGGGGCGCCCCCGCGCTTTCGATGGCCGCAGACCTAACCGATGAGGCGCTTCGCTCCATGGTTGGCGCCACCTCACCCAGGTTGCAGCTAGAGCTGATGATCGGCCGCATCCTCGTTGAGCTAAGCGGCGCCCGAGTCCGCCCCAGCAGTGGTGAGGCCGAGACTGGCTCGGCAGGTCACTCAGCCGCGCCCTCGTTCGGTGGCAGCAGTGGCTTTAATGGGCCTGCGCAAGATGGGCCGCAAATCCTAGGCGAGGACGGCAAGCCACTGACCGGAGCCGCGCTTGCGCGCGAACAGCTAAGGCGCTCGCGGGCACAGGAACAGGTGAACAAGCCCGCCCAGGCCGCCGGCGCCAATGCGCCTGCGCATCAGCAAACCCGGGCAGGTGCCCCGCAAACAGAAACCAGGCGCGGGGAAACCAGGCCCGAGCTAGTTGCCCAGCCCCAACAACCTGTGCCAGCCTCGCGACGGCCAGAACCTGCACAAACTCCGGAACCCGCCCCAACCTCGCAATCTGCGCCAGCACCGGAGTCTAAGCCCGAGTCTCAACCGCAGTCGAAGCCTGAAGCGGCACCTGCGGAGCAGAAGCAAGCCACGTCCTCGCCTGCGCCGGGCAACGTGACCGCAAACCTGCACGGCAAGTGGGATCAGTTTGTAGAAGCCGTGCGCGTAATCATGCCTTCCTCGGCCTTCCTGATTGGGGAGCACGCCAAACTAATCTCGGAAGATTCCTCAACCGTTATTCTCGGGTTCGCAAACCAAGGGCTTGCGAACGTGTTCCTCAACCGACACCAAGACACCGCACTAAAAGCCATCCAAGTAATAACCGGCGTATCAAAAACCATCCATGTTCAAGTGGGTGGCCAGCCGGCGTCTTCGATTCCTGCGCAGCCGCCACACGGTAACCAGGAACCTGCTAACGCCAATAACGCGCACAGCCGCAATCAGACAAGTAGCCGGCCGGGTTTCAACCAGGTAAATAATGGGCGCGAACACGCGGCAAACCGCGCTACTCAAAACGAGCCAGCTTCAGACGACAACGAGGACACGGCGTGGCCCACGGTCCGCGCAGTACCCAACGCCCAGCCGCGCACTCCAGAACAGCAGGCCGCCACGGCAAGTCCGAATGCTGACGGCCAACTAAACAGCCAGGCTCGTGAACAGGGTGCGCACGCTGAACAGGTCCGGTCCAGCGCTGCAGAGCCTGACCAGCCTCCGCGCCCACGCGTCCTCACAGAACCGTCACAGCAGAGCGCGCGCTCGCAGGAGACCGCTGGCCCTCAAGAGTCCTCGCGTCCACAGGAATCCTCGCGCCCGCACAGCCCAACAGCTGCACACCCACAAGCCGTCCCCGAACCGCCACAGGAAACTGCGCCAACCTCGCAGCCCGAAGAGTCGGAGTACGACTTCGACACTGGCGGGGCTAATATGGACGACGCCGACGCTGAAAACTCAAACCTCGTGGGACTCCCACTAGTTGAAAAGATGTTCGGCGCAACAATCATCGAAGACACGAGTGAAGGAAACAAATAGCCTTGTACGAAGGTGCAGTCCAAGACCTCATCGATGAACTCGGGGCGCTCCCCGGCATCGGCCCAAAATCCGCGCAACGCATAGCGTTCCACATTCTTGGAACCGACCGTGAAGACGTCATGCGCCTGGTACGCGCACTCCAAGTAGTTAAAGAAAAAGTGCGATTTTGCACCATCTGCGGCAACATCGCAGAAGAAGAAACGTGCAACATCTGCCGCGACGCGCGCCGCGACCAAACCATCATTTGCGTAGTTGAAGAAGCCAAAGACGTTGAAGTCATCGAACGCACCGGGTCCTACCGCGGTCTCTACCACGTGCTTGGCGGTGCCATCGACCCGATCCGCGGCATCGGACCTGACCAGCTGCGTATCCGCGGCCTCATGAGCCGCCTATCCTCCAACCAAATCAACGAAATCATTATCGCCACCGACCCCAACATCGAAGGCGAAGCCACCGCAACCTATCTCGCCAGAATGCTAGACACCATGGGAGTGCCCGCATCACGCCTCGCCCTTGGCCTGCCAGTTGGTGGAGACCTCGAATACGCAGACGAAGTCACCCTAGGCCGCGCCTTCGAAGGCCGCCGCACCATCGGAAGCTAACCAAATCCCCTCCTAGAATCGTAAAAAAGGTCACAATTTTGGCCAAAATGTTCGCAAGGTGGATCCAACAAACACGCTTCCCACTACCGCGCCTACACTGATCACAACATCAATGGCAATGCCACCCACAACATAGAAGAGGTCGACGTGGCGCTAATAGTGCAAAAATACGGCGGGTCATCCGTATCAGACGCGGAAGCAATGAAACGCGTTGCCAAACGTATTTGCGACACCCACCATGCGGGCCACAAACTCGTAGTGGTCGTATCTGCAATGGGAGACACAACTGACGACCTACTCGACCTGGCCGGCCAACTAACCGAAGAGGCCCCCCAGCGTGAAATGGACATGCTCCTATCCGCAGGCGAACGTATCTCAATGTCGCTACTCGCCATGGCCATCAACCAAATGGGCGTGCCCGCAGTGTCATACACGGGAGCGCAGGCAGGCGTCCTCACCGACAGCCACTTTGGAAAGGCCCAAATCACAGGCATGGTGCCAGAACGTGTTGCCCGTTCCATTCGCGAGGGCCAGGTGGCCATTGTTGCTGGATTCCAAGGCGTGTCCTCCGATGATGACGTCACCACGCTCGGACGCGGCGGCTCCGACACCACGGCAGTTGCCCTCGCGGCCGCCCTCCACGCCGATGTTTGCGAAATCTACACGGACGTTGACGGCCTCTACACCGCAGACCCCCGCATCGTGCCCACCGCAAGGCGCGTGCGCAGGCTCCGCCAAGAAGAAACCCTAGAGCTTGCGGCCCACGGAGCTAAGATCCTGCACCTTCGCGCGGTCGAGTTTGCACGCAGGTACAACGTTCCCCTTCACGTGCGCTCCTCGTTTTCCGATAAGGACGGAACGTGGATCGCGAACTCTGACGCGCACCCCGAACTTGTTGGCCTCGTGCCAGATGCAGCCCTAAAAACCCTAGAGGAGGATCAAGTGGAAGCTCCCGTTATTTCCGGTATCGCGCATGATCGCAGCCAAGATAAGATCACGATCGTTGGAATCGCGGACGCGCCGGGCATGGCGGCGCGCCTGTTCCAAATCGTTGCGGCAGCCGGTGCGAATATCGACATGATCGTGCAGAACATTCCCACGTCGGGCACGGGCCGGGCGAATATTTCGTTCACGCTTCCCGGAGATGACGCCGAGCGCACTATCGCCGCGATCGAGGCGGCCAAAGATGAGCTGGACTACCAGGATCTGCGTTACAGCCCCGGCGTTGGCATCCTTTCGCTCGTGGGTGCGGGAATGAGGACCAATCCGGGTGTTTCCGCCAAACTGTTCGGCTCCCTGTCCGACGCAGGGATCAACATTGACATGATTACGACGTCCGAGATCCGCATCTCGGTTGTTACCAAACTTGAAGACTTGGATCGGGCTGTGCGCGCCGTGCACTCGGCGTTTGGCCTTGATTCCACTGAATCCGAAGCCGTTGTTTATGGAGGTACGGGACGATGAAAGAACTAACTCTCGCTGTTGTTGGCGCCACCGGCCAGGTGGGCCACGTGATGCGCCAGATCCTAACCGAACGCGATTTCCCGGCCACAAAGGTGCGTTTCTTCTCCTCGTCGCGCTCGGCGGGCACAAAACTCCAGTACTGCGGTGAAGAAATCGTGGTCGAGGACGTCGCTACCGCTGATTACTCCGGCATCGACATCGCGATTTTCTCTGCTGGGGGAGCCGCTTCGCGCGAGTACGCACCAAAGTTTGCCGAGGCCGGGGCAGTGGTTGTAGACAACTCGTCCGCGTGGCGTAAGAACCCGGATGTGCCGCTGGTGGTCAGCGAGGTCAACCCGCAGGCTATGAAGTCGCGCCCTCTGGGCATTATTGCGAATCCGAACTGCACGACGATGGCGGCAATGCCTTCGCTGAAAGTTCTTCACGAAGAGGCCGGTTTGAAGCGCCTCATGGCGTCCTCCTACCAGGCCGTATCAGGTTCGGGTCTGGCGGGCGTGCGTGAGCTCATCGACCAGGTTGAGGCTGGCGTGAAGCAGGACTTGCAGGCGCTCACCACTGACGGCAAGGCAGTTAAGTTGCCCGAACCAAAAACGTACGTGGCGCCTATCGCGTTCAATGTGGTGCCACTAGCAGGTGGCCTCGTTGATGATGGTTCTTTGGAAACGGATGAGGAGCAAAAGCTTCGCGACGAATCGCGCAAGATTCTAGGCATTCCAACGCTTGCGGCCTCCGCAACTTGTGTGCGCGTGCCGGTGTTTACGGGCCACACGCTAACGGTTCACGCCGAGTTTGAAAAGCCGATCAGCGTGGAGCGTGCTAAGGAACTTTTGCAGGAGGCTCCTGGCGTCCAGCTTGTGGATGTACCTACTCCGCTGGCGGCCGCTGGCATGGATGGAACGCTGGTGGGCAGGATCCGCCAGGATCAGGCAGTTCCGGATGGGCGCGGCCTGGTGTTTGTGGTTGCGGGTGACAATCTGCGAAAGGGCGCCGCGCTTAATGCGGTGCAGGTTGCGGAGCTTGTTGCCAAGGAGCTTTCCGGCTCGGTTGCCTAGATCACTCACTGCTACGGAATACATTCGTAGCGCTTGTGGTTTAGGGTGTTAGCAACGCAAATAACTTTTGGAGGGTTACCTAATGGCAACTGTTGATGTGGACTTCGAGAAGTTCGGTAAGACCATTGAGGAAAACGATATTGTCCTAGTGGACTTCTGGGCAGCGTGGTGCGGTCCGTGCCGCATGTTCGGTCCGATCTACGAGGAGGCTTCGAACCGTCACGAAGACGTAGTTTTCGCGAAGGTTGATACGGAGGCCGAGCAACAGCTGGCCGTTGCCGCGCAGATCCAGTCGATTCCAACTCTGATGGCGTTCCGCGAGGGGCTCGCAGTGTTCCGCCACTCTGGCGTGCTACAAGGCGAGGCTCTGGATGACATCATCCGTCAGATTAAGGAGCTGGATATGGACGAGGTCCGCAAGCAGATCCAGCAGGCTGATGGTGAAGGCACGGAAGGCAACTAACGCCAAAGTGTGAAAGGTTCAGGCACGCGATATGCGTGCCTGAACCTTTTTACGTGCCCGAACCCTTTTGTAGTGTCTGTGAGCGCGGGGTTAGCGCGCGGTTTTGTAATGCATGGCTCCGGTCACGGGGCAACGAGCCTGCGCGCTCTGTTTGGCAAGGTCAAGCTGGTTGGCATCGTCGTCGCGATTGTTGAGGATGGAGAAGTTGAACCTCAAGTTCGCGACAGCTGGATCAATGTGGTTGATATCGGATTCGGCTGCCCCGAGGCCTCGCAAAATGAATGCCTCAGTGCAGGCCATGACGTTGCTACGCTCTTGCGGATTGGCGGGCAGGTCAATGTTGGACAGGCAGGAGAGCACCAGGCGCACCGTGCTAGCGTCCGGGTTTTGAGTGATTTTGCCGGCCTCGTATGCGCCGTTCAAAAGCTGGTAGATGATGTGCTGAATTGTGCGGGCGTGTTGTTTGAGTTGCTGTTGTGGAACCGCCGAAGTGATGCGTAGCGGATAGCTGAAGTGGTTTTGGTTTCGAAGCTCTAGCTGGGCACGGATGTAGACGCGCAGCTGCTGAATCGGATCATCGATGATGCTGAGAGTTTCGCCGAGCGTCCTGGTGAAGCGCTTTGTGCTCTCAAGGGTGAGCGCCACCAGCAGGCTTTCTTTGTCTTCGTAGTGGTTGTAAAAAACGGTTCGGCCGATGCCTGCGCGCCTCGAGATTTGGGCGATCGAGATTTGCTCGAAGGAGTATTCGCGCATGAGCGATGCGAGCGCGGCAAATAGGGCATCGCGGGTATTTTCGCGGTGTTCGGCAAGGTTTGTCCCAGAGATTTTCGGCATAGATGTATTGTGACATTTTTCCCGTAAGTGTCGCAAAATCGTTTTGGGTAGACTCGAGGGCGTGAAGAAACTTGTAGTGGCAGCAGCTTTCATGCGCGGTGAAGGTGCAAAAGCGCAGGTGTTCGCGGCCGCGCGGGCATATCCTCAAGAGCTTCGCGGCTTGTATGAGCTGCCGGGCGGCAAGGTCGAACCGGAGGAGCGGCCCAGCGATGCCCTCGTTCGTGAAATCCGCGAGGAGCTAGGGTGCGACATCGAGCTTGGCCAACCGGTTTTGTCAAAGGACGAGGACGGAGCATGGCCGGTGCTGGGCGGGCGGCGAATGCTGGTGTGGCTGGCTCGCCCGATTGGATCCCCGCAGGTGGGTGACGGTCACTTGGAGGCACGATGGGTGGCTGCCAGCGACCTGCATGAGATCACGTGGATAGAGCCGGATGTGCCGATTGTGGAGGCCGCTTTCAAACTGTATGCGCACGGGCTAGATAGTTTTGGCGCGTGCGAGGGACCGGCTATATACTGATCGGGCAACTAGACGCCAGATATGCCTGGTTTCTGGTGCTTGCGGGTGTAGTTCAATGGTAGAACATCAGCTTCCCAAGCTGAGAACGCGGGTTCGATTCCCGTCACCCGCTCCACTAGGACGCTCATTTTGATACAAAAGTATGAGTGCGAACAGAACCCCTCGGGTTCCGAGTTTTACTAGGTAACACAAGGAATTCGAGGGGTTTGTTGTGCTTCTGGCACGGTTTGGATCGGGCGTGGAAGCGGGTGTCCGAGCAGGTTTTGGGTGCTTCGATTGGGTCGCGAATAGTGCTCTCAGGGGGTAGTGCCAAAAAGTGTGGGTTCCGCCGAAAAGTATGAGTGCCGCCGAAAGGTATCAGATAGACAGAGAAGTGCGGGATCCATCGGCGTGCTCGCTGGGCACAACAGCACGGCAGTCGACCAGGTCGTGGACAGCCTGCGCGCAACTGGTGCACGGCGACGTTCCTCGGCTCTACGTGCCGCGATCGACAAGCTCCTCACCGCGCCGCCGACGCAACTCGCCCTCCACATCCCGGACTTCCTTGCCGTGCTGGAGGGCGGGTGCATGCTCACCGATGGCAGGCTCGGATTCGTGTTCATCACCGGCGAGGCCGTCACCCTCAACCTGCCGCAACGCTGGAGCCCCGTGATGCGCGCCGGTAAACTCGCGGCCACAGAGCGTAGCTGACCGGAGACACACGCGATCCTCGTCATTACTTTGGAAAAAGTTCGACATGACAATAAGGGTGAGCAGGGACCTAATGCGGAGCGCTCACAGGCAAGACGGGCAAGGTGAAGCAGAAACCGGTTCACTTCTCGCAGGTTCCACCATTTGTACTCACTTTTGGATAAAAAGCGCGGGTACGTTGAGAACCCCTCGAGTTCCGAGTTTTACTAGGTAGAACGCGGAAAGCGAGGGGTTCCGTGCGTTCAGGGTGGGTTCGGGAGTAGAGGACGGGAGCCCAGTTGAGAGCCATTAGGGGTGTCTTACCGGCGGCCTGGCAGCCTGAGCGCCCGAGGGTGTCAAATAGTGCAGGTCGCCGACAAAAAGTACGGGGTGGGCGCCAAAAAGTGTCGGTGCGGCGTCATAAGGTGCGACATACAGCCAGACGCATCGGTTCCAGATGTGCTGAACTACCCCGCGTTTGGACTTGGTTGTGACCTACAAGTAACGGTAAATTTACTTCTGAGGTGATTCAGGTGGTGTCGTATCAGCCCCTTTGGGAGACGCTAGCGCGTCGAGGCATGAGCAAGACTTCACTGTCAGAGGCATCAGGCATCACCCCTTCCACGATGGCGAGGCTGGCTAGGAATGACAACGTCTCCCTAATAACAATTGAAAAGATTTGTAAAACCTTGAACGTTGAGATTGAAGATGTAGTGACTCGCGACGAGCAGCGCCCGTTGTCGGGTACTTTCAGGCCGAATAAGAATGAGCCGGTCCACCGTTGGTTTCCGTACTTGGAAGGGTATTCTCGGCAACTTGTCGAGTATGAGCTACGGAATCGCCAGGCCGGAGAGGTGGTCTACGACCCGTTTGGGGGTTCTGGTACCACTCCTCTGACTGCGGTAATGAATGGGCTTGACGGTCTGTATTCAGAGATCAACCCGGTGATGAGCCTCATTGCGCAAACAAAGATGAAATCCACGGCACTTGCGATGGATGGCGAGCTGGACTTGTCGAGGCTGCGCAACTGGCAAGAACGGTTCAGAGGGCTGGATGTGGTGGGACTAAAAGCTCATGAAAACCGCAGTCTTGGAGATTTCGACCGCTTTTTCGATGAAGATGCACTACTTGGAATTCACGTCATGCGGGAGTTCATCGAGGAAGAATCAGACGATCTTATCCGTGACTTACTGAAAGTTGTGCTTGCTTCGATCGTTGTTCCGGTATCACGCATGATCCGACGCGGCGATCTAAGGTTCGCAAACGACCGAGAGCGTGCGAAAAACGTCTATCCGTTTAAGGAGACGGCGATCGCCAAGTTCGGTGAACTGATTAACGATCTCTCTGGTGTACCTCGTGCACGGCCCGGATATTTCGCTTTTGTCTCAGAAGACGTACGAGATTCTGATCTAAGGGAGTGCGTAGATGTTGTGGTGACGTCGCCTCCGTATCTCAACGGCACGAATTACTTCCGCAACACTAAACTTGAGATGCGAGTTCTAAACATCATCGAATCAGAGAAGGAGCTCGGGGGCTTTTATCAACAGGGCATCACGGCAGGTATCAACAATGTGTCTTCGCGCCGTGAATATGAAACGGTTGAGTTTCCCGCTTTCGAGGAAATAGTCAGCGCACTTGAGGCAGATGCGTATGACTCCAGAATCCCCGTCATGGTGACCGGCTATTTCGCAGACATGCATAAGGCGATCAGCAAGATACATGAGGCGCTGAAATCCGGGGGAGTTTTGTCCTTTGACATTGGTGATTCACAGTTCGCTGGTGTTCATGTGCCGACCCATACGCTTCTGGATGTAATGATCCGTGAGGCCGGTTTTGAAGCATTGGATCAGACAGTTCTCCGAACGAGACGTTCGAGAAACGGGATGACTTTGACACAGCGTGTCATGAGATACGTCAAGGAGTGAAATATGGGTGACTATCTTGAGGGAGCTAAGGCACTTGCTGAGCTTCCGTACACAAGGTCTCCGTACTCGAGCCGAGCATGGGGAAACCCTCTACATTCGTTGTGTTCTTACCAGGGGAAGCTAAAGCCCTCAATCGCCCACTTTTTGGTCAAATTGTTCACGCAACCGGGAGACACAGTTCTCGACCCATTCTCCGGTTCCGGAACGATCCCGCTGGAAGCGAGGCTCCAGGGACGGATTGCCATTGCGAACGATTTGCAGGAACTCGCATATATCTTGTCGTTCGCCAAAGTCTCACCGATTGATAATGATGTCCTTAATGAGCGGACCGCTGAATTTCTGGAGTACGTCACTACTGCTACTCCGGATCCTGCGGTTCTCGAAGCTGCCTCGGGCTTCGGTTTGAATGGGACGCTCAGCGAGTATTTCCATCCACAGAATCTTGCCGAGATCGTGAATGCACGTACCTATATCAAGCAGCATATCCACGACCTTGACCGTGAGCATGCTCTCATTTTCTCTGCCTTTCTGCACATTCTGCACGGAAATCGCCCTTATGCGCTGTCGAGAACCTCGCATCCGGTTACGCCTCTCAAGCCGAAGGGCGAATTTGAATACCGGGAGATGTCTTCACGAATCGTGGCCAAACTGGACAAGTCCGTAGCTGCAGGGGGGCTGCCTATCGAGCTAGGTGGCGATTTACTAGACGGCAGGGCTTACTGGGGATCATACGAAGCCATCCCGGAAGTGGGGTCAGTTGATGCCGTCATCACTTCACCTCCCTTTGCAGGATCCACGAGGTTTCATTCATCCAATTGGATGAGGCTATGGGCAGCTGGATGGGATCCAGAGGACTTTCGTGCGAAGAAACCCGAGTTCTTGGAGGAACAGCAGAAAAAGGGGCTAGGGGTATACGGCGAATTCTATGACGCAGCACACCGATGGCTTAAACCGGGCGGACGGCTAATCCTTCATTTGGGCAAGACAGCCAAGATCGACATGCGAAGCGAACTCCAAGAACTGGCCGCCGAAAAGTTTGAGTACGTCTTTGGATTCGATGAATCAGTCGAAGGAGCAGAGAAGTTCGGCATCCGGGACCAAGGGGCGACAAAGTTCCATCAGTTCTTATTCTTAAGGAAAGCAGCGTAGGCACCGGAGAAGTCGTATCGATGGCCTTCAGGGGCACGCTGCGCAGCCTTGTCCAGAGCCTTGACGATCAGGTTCCGTGTGTCTTTCCCTTGACGGATCTTCGCGAAGTTGGAATCTTCGAAGAATTCTCCAAACACCCAGTCGCGTCGATTCCAAATTAAGTCCAGGATTTTCACATTGGGGTGCGGAGACTTGAGCTCATCAAGACTCAACCCCGTGATCTGGGCCAGCTTTTCTAGTTCCTTTGAGGTGTAAAACTCTGCGGGCACCCGATCTCGCTTGTCGGTGTTGCAGTCCTTACATAAAGCAGTCGCTGTTGCGTCGAGTGGCCAAAGAAGCGCTAGAGGACGTGTGTGGTCTAGATTCACGTCTTGGAGCTTCAATTGTTTCTGGCACTTGAAACATTTCTTGTCGAATCGCTTCCAAGTGTCATCCGAGAGTTCACGTCCCTGGTTCTCCTCGCGATACTGAACCACCGGGCTTCGACCGATTGCCTTGTTAACGAGCAATTCGAATGCTCGTCGCCGTTGGCCATCCTCTCGCATCTGGCCGACTGTCCTCTGTGGATTTAGAGCTGCGTTCACGTAGAACTTCTTGCAGAATCGGCACTCGAGTTGGAATCCATTACGGAGTATTAGAGAGGGGCTTTTCTCGCCGGGCCGCTTTAGTTTGCTGAACGTTGAATCCTGACACGGCACCTTGTGGAGTGCGGTGCAGTGATTGGAGAAAGACAAGTGCTGGCGTTCATTACTCGTGTTGATTGGGAGGTACCGACCGCAACGGTTGCAGTTCTTTAGGGTGATTTCCTTTGTGGCGTCAATCTCGGTCGCATCAATTTGAATGCTACCTTGTTCTACGACAAAGAGTGCTTCAGGTGCGAACATGTACATGTTCTTCGTAAGAGCTGAAGGTGCGACGTCGAGCTCTGGCTCGGAGACGGTTCCTGCAAGCGCCTCATACACGTAGAAGTTCGTTGGCTTGGCCGTTGTGAACTCGAATGTGATCTCTGCTGGATCTTCTGTATCGCCGAGCCACATCGACCCCAACTTGCTCCAATTTGGCTCTGGAAAGATCTTGTTCGTGAGTGGGTATTTTACACCAGAGATCTGGCGGATCTTGACCTCGCTAGGCTCCTCAGTATCGACCGCGTACCAGATTCCGAAACCCGAGAACACATCAATTCCTTGGGGTACCGAGAAGGTAATTCGAACTGGGCTTTCTGGGCTCAAAGCGTAGGCCGACATCGACTCCTCGACTTCGTAAAGACCTCCGGTGTTGCCCTCTTTCACGCCAAATCCAGATCTTCTAGTCGTGGGGCGTCGAGTAGTGATGATTGTGCGAGATTTACCGGAGAGTTTTCCTCCGCCTGAGAGAAGCGCCATAAGATACCACACCCACTTCGAACGTTGCGACCCTCTCTTTCTATCACTCCAGAACAAGGGGCACCACCGGTTGTCGTGGTCAACGGCCCAGCTTTGGAGGAACGAGTGTCGAGGAATGCGTATGTGTGGGCGGAGGGATGCTGGGAATCGGTTAGTCCGCGCGGGTCTCTAGATCATCAAGCAGGCTTGGCTGCTCGATGCCGTCGAGGTCTTGAACTTCGTCACCCTCGCGTAGGTCGACTAGTAGTCCGGAGCGGTCCGCTTCGTCGTGCTCTCCGAAGACGAGTTCTGTGGAGTCGATGCTGCCGAAGTCAGTCGTCGGGGTGACGTCGGTATTGTTGAGGATGATGAGTTGGCCGAATTCTCCTGTGTCGACCATGTGGTCGAACAGGTTTCGCAGTAGACCCAGCCTCGGGCGACCGTTCTCGTCTCTGCTTGTTACTAGGCCGTCGCCACTCTTTTGGTGTTCCAGGCCCAGGGTGGGGGTGTCGAGCACGACGACGTTGGGCTTGTGGAGTGCGTGCTCGTGAATGTACTGGCGTAGTGCGAGTACAAGGATGGTGTTGAAGAAAGCACGGTAGCCCTTGCCGTGTGAGCGCTTGGCTTTGTAGCCGATCTTGATGTCGAAGGTGTCCGGGTCGAAGAAGGCCTTGTCGGCATCGCCGAAGTGGGTCTCGGTGAGGATCTCGCGGATGTAGCGAGTCATCTCCGTGTAGAACTCGCGTGGGAAGTGCGCTGCGGGCTCGAACTCGGTGTCAAGTTCGACCGGATTGAGGATATCTGTGAGCTGCTCGCGGATGTCTTCATGCTCGTACTCGAGCATCTTGTACTCAGTGACGGCTGCCTGGTGGCTTTCGAGTGAGCGGATTTGGTCCCGAACTCGTGTGATCTGGGGGAGCACCGCCTGGGCGAGTTGACGTTCGATGTCGCGTTGCTTCTCACGGAGCGCTTCGAGACGCTGCTCGAGTACATGTACGTGCTGGTCGAGTGAAGCTCGAACAGTGCTGAGCTCCTCAAGGTCTTCAGCGATCGTTTCTGCTTCTGCTTGAGCTGCGTGCCGATAGTCAGTTTCTTGATGCGCTTCGAGTGGGCTATCGCAGAATGGGCAGGCCGCTGGTGGCTCGGTTCCTTCGATCGCGGTTTGAGCGTCGGCTATGAAGGTGAGGCGTTTGATGTTGCCGACGTAGACCGAGGCGAGGTCGTCGTAGTGTCGTGCCGACATAGACCGCACCGTTAGTTCCTGCTCGGCCTTGGCGATCTTGTCAGTGACATTAGCGAGTTCGAACCTCGCGGTGTCTTGGATCTGGTTGAGCTGCTGGAGCTGAGTGGTGAGGGACGTGATCTCTTGGCTGACGTCACGATCCCCAGTCTCCTGTAACTGATCCTGGAGAATACCGAGCCGGGTCTCGATCTCGCGGAGTCGTCGGTCCAGGTGCGGGGCGAGGATGTCTTTGCGGACCTTTTGATCTGCGGGGTCTTCATGTTCGGGGAGAAGGCTGAGATTTTGGTCGTAGAACAAAGTGAGGAACGCCGAGAGTGTTGCGAACTTGGCTGTGGAGAAGATGGATTCCTCGGAGGTGATGCGACCTTCGGAGCGGTGGAGGGTGTCGGAGAACGTCTTCCAGGTCAGGGGCTTGCGACTGCCATACTGGTTGGTCAGTACGACGCGGCGTTCCTTGATGCCCATGAGGCGTAGCAGAGCGTCGGAGACGGTGTATTCGTTCTCGTTGTTCTCGGTGGGCTGGGCGGCATACTCGTCAGTGACGATGCCGAAGACATGGTCTGCGGAGATGGTGGTTTTGGATGAGCCGATGGTTCGGGTGAGTTTGACCTTGCCCTCGTCGGTGCGCAGGGTCATCGTAATAACGGAGTAGCCGGTCTCGGTGGGGAAGGGCCTGGTTGATCCGGCGAGCATGTACTTGATGGTTTTGGCCAGGTAGGTCTTGCCGGTGTCGGAGGGGCCGTGGACGATGTTGACGCCGGGCTTGAACTCGACGGTGGTAGGAACAACTTTCTCGCCTGTGTAGTGGATGCTTTCGATCCAGAACCCGTTGGTCATGGGCGATCCTCCTTGATCGGCTCAATGCCGTGTTGCTCGATACGGCGCATCACTTCGCGGTCGGTTCGAGAATCAACGTATGCAAGCACTGGGTTGAGTGCCCGTTGGTAATCGGTCAGGTACTGGCTGGCCAGTTTGCTGACGAAGCTCTTGCCGTTGTCGTTGATTGTGAACCTGATGCCGTTATCGTCTTTGACTGGGGTGATGAGCTCGTGGGTGACAGCGTACCGGAGACCTTTGGTGATGTTCTTGCTTCGGGCTGCGAACTCGGTGGCGACGAAGATGGAGTCGCCATGAAGGTTGGCCGGGTAGAGGCCGAACTGGCCAGCGTTCGTAGTCAGCAGGTCGATTGCTGCCAGTCCTCGTTCGGTGCGCATCACTTGCGGACGTGCAGCGAGGATAACAGTGATTCTGGTGGCTATCGCCAAAGCGGAGTTGTAGGGGCTAGTTGTCATCATCGACCCACTTCAGTCGTTCATCGTTGACCAACATGTGGGTGATCCCGTGCCGGTGCTCGGTGTGGAACAGCCCGGTCGCCTCGGGCACGTGCGACTTGGTTAGCGGGACGTTCGCGGCCTGCTCGAGTGTTGCCTGCATCCTCTCGTAGGGGGATGCATGCTTCTTTCGATGTGTGGGCCGAACACCTGAGTAGGTGTCGTCCTTGATCTTTTCGAACTCGGCCTCACCATCGAGGCTGGAATCCTTCATGACCTCGCGCAGTCCGTCGGCGAGGTAGTAGTCCTGACGGGCAATGTTGAAGTCCTCGAGGTAGTCGCCGCCGTTCTCGCGAAGCGAGTCGATCGAGACCTCGATCCCGCATTCCTCGCACAACAGCCGGATTAGCTGGTTGGTGTACTTGCGCTCGAAGGCGCTCGGCTTTGTGGGAACCGTCTTCTGGGCGGGCATCTGCACACGATAGGCGCCCACGACAAGCTCGTTTCCTTCCACATAGATGTCAGCGGGCTTGAGGTCTGCAAATCGCTGTTTTTGAAGCACTTCTTTCACGGGCTCTTGGGAAGTCGCGTTGATCAAGGAAGTGTCCCACGGGCGATCGTCGATGAGGTCCCTTCCTTCTGCCAGGTTCGCCAATCCCGTTGTGAACAGGTCGGCCAGTGTTTCGGGCAGGGTTGTGATGGAAACGTCGTATCCGTTGGCTCGCAGGATCGGGAGCCAGTCCTGGCGAACTCCGATTTTGATCTGACGGTCCACGTAGCTCATGAAGCCTTCTCGGTCGAAGTTCGCGTGCCAGAACTTGGCGATGTAGGCGGGCATCGGGCGTGTGGTGGCTGTGTACCAACGTTGACGGCGCTCAGCGTAATGAGCGTAGGACTTCTCATCATTGTGGCCGAGGAGATCCTTTGGCTTCCCGTAGAGCAGGTTCAGCCCTGGACCTCGTTTGTCGTCTGTGAGGGATTCGTCGCTGAGCGTCAGAAGGAAGTGGCCACCGCCGTCATCGGCATCTGCTGCACCCACGTGAAGGAAATGGATCAGCTCAGACATCTGCATCGCTATCCTCCTTCACCATTTGGACGTTCATGGACGGTGTTCGGACGGATAGGGACGGTGCGATCGTTCAGCGTTCATCGAAATTAGAGAAGCTTTAGTCAGACCCGGTTGTACGCAGCCGTCCGACCCTTCGATTCTACTTCTGGGTTGAAGGATTGCGCGGTTGAACACGACCGGATCTGGGCAGAGCCAGAGCAAGACGTCAGCTCAGCACTACTCATACGCCGAGCTGTGATCGAGCACGGTGGTCCACCGTTCATCGGGAGATCCGTTCGAGGCGCGTCGGCGGGCATCTATTCGTAGGTGCCCGCCTTCGCTGTCCCTTGAACGCCTCCCTGCTGACCGGCACAACTTCATACCTCTGAACGGGTCTCCCTTCATTTCGAAGGGAGCCCACCGTGGCTACACCTACTTTCCAACCACAACCTCGCCCGTACGCCAGCCGTTGCAAGACCGACTCTCAGGGTCATAACCATTGGCAGGTTTACCTGCCATCCAAGCGCGGATACGCCTGGGTCGAACTCATCGACTTCCCAGACGATCAAGAGTTCCGCGACCAGATCCTTGACCCAGATTTCCTCCCGGCATGGAAGGTGATGTGGCTGGAGGACGCCTACCAGCGCTTTCGTGACCGTGAGAACGACCGCAAGCGTCGGGGCAAGGGCAAGCAAGCCGAGTTCGGGAACGAGGACGACCTCCTCGACCCTCAACTCCACGTTAAGCGGCTACGGCGTGACTACGTGCGGGCGATGGTGCGGGAGGGCGAGGTGTTCGACCCCGAATTCCAATTGATTTGCCAGACGGATATGGAGGACGCTGAGAAGCTGGTCGCCGAGATCCTGCTGCCGCTGACTGATCAGCAGCGCAAGTACCTCACGTTGTCGCTAGGTGAAGATCTCTCCTACGCCGACATCGCCCGCCTGGAGCATCCCGAAGCTGACCAGGCCGAGATCAACAAACTGGCTGATGCGGTGCGTAAGAGCGTCACCCGCGCGCTGAACCGGATCCATAAGAAGTTCGGGCACGCCCGTCCGGATTCACCCCGCCCCGAGGACGTATGAGTGCAAGCCCCACACGGCGGCAAGCACTGTTTCGAATCCTCCAGAAAGGGGAAAACTTATGGCAAAGCACAAGCTTCGCATCAACGTCACCGACGATGCGCCAGATGACTCGCTGGTTTCCGCCCGTACCGTCAGTCTGCGCGAACGCCTCGTGGCCAAGCTCCTGGGCCGCAAGCAACGGGTCACCGTGCTCGTGCCCGGCAACCAAGTCGGCTCCGTCGAGATCGTGGAGCCAGCCGATGACTTGATGGCGCTGGCCGAGGTGGTCGGTGTCATAGCTAAGGGCGGTGATGCGGCGTGAACGTCACCGACTCGAACAAATATATTCTCGCGCTGAATCGGATCGCCGAAGGCGTCACGATGCTGGCGGCTGCGATTGAGGAGACCGCGTGGGAAGGCTTTGAAGATCACGCCGGGATGCTAGGTAGCCGTCCAATCGCCGCCGCCGAGCTCGCACAGCCCGACTTGGAAGAAGCGTCTGCTGAGTACGAGGCTACCCATCAGCAGGCACCGGAACCGGTACCTGAGCTGGAGCTGGAGCCTGTGTCGTTGGAGGACGTGCGCGGCGTGCTTGCCGGGCTCTCCAGTCAGGGTCTGACCGAGCAGGTGCGCGAGCTGATTGTTGCCACCGGCGCGGACAAGCTCTCAGCGGTTGACCCGGCGAAGTACGGCTGGTTGCTCGATCGGGCGAAGGAGATTGCTGATGGCACCGTCTGATCACGCACTCCTCTCGGCGTCGGGTGCGCATCGGTGGCTGAACTGCACCCCCTCCGCTCGCCTCGAATCCGATGAGCCAGAATCTACGTCTGCTGCTGCCGAGCAAGGCACCACCGCCCATGCACTGGCTGAGCACAAGCTCCGTCGCACTTTGAAGCAGCGCTCGAAGCGGCCAGTCTCAACTTGGGTTGATGACGAGATGGAAAACCTCACGGACGACTATGTGGCGTTCGTCCAAGAACGCATCTCCATCGCCCAAGAATCCTGTGGTGATCCGCAGGTGCTGATCGAGCAACGCCTGGATTTCAGCCATGTGGTTCCGGGAGGTTTTGGCACCGGGGATTGCGTGATCATCGCCGAACCCACACTCCAGATCATCGACTTGAAGTACGGGCAAGGCGTGCTGGTCCAAGCCGAGCACAATCCGCAGCTCATGTTGTACGCGCTCGGAGCGCTCCACGCCTTCGGCGACCTGTACGACATCGAGACGGTATCATTGACGATCTACCAGCCCCGGCGCGGCAACGTCGACACCTGGGAGGTGCCGGTCGCCGACCTCCTCGCGTGGGCCAAGACGGAGGTCAAGCCGAAAGCCGAACTGGCAGCGGCGGGTGGGGGCGAGTTCTGTCCCGGCTCGTGGTGCCAGTTCTGCCGTATTGCACCGACGTGTCGGGCACGAGCCGAAGCCAACCTCGCTCTCGCGAAGCACGAGTTCGCCCCACCAGCAGAACTGAGTGATGCAGAAATCGCTGACGTGCTGGCCCGGATTCCGCAGCTCAAAACATGGGCGTCGGATGTCGAAGCCTACGCACTCTCAAAAGCCGTCAACCAGGGCGTGGTCTTTGAGGGCTTCAAGCTCGTCGCAGGTCGGTCGGTACGCAAATACACCTCCGAAACCGACGTGGCTGCGGCGGCGGAGGCAGCAGGTTACAAAGACATCTATGACCGCAAGCTCATCACCCTCACAGCCATGGAAAAGCTCATGGGCAAATCCACCTTCAACGAGATCCTCGGCGATCTCGTGACCAAACCTGCAGGCAAACCCACATTGGTTCCTGCATCCGATAAACGGCCAGCACTCGAACTGGTGAGTGCGGCCACCGATTTCAGTAACGACAACTAGAAGAAAGAAGAAAGAAACATGACAACCGCTACTAATCCAACTCGCATTGTTACCGGCGAAGTACGCCTCAGTTATGCCCATATTTGGGAGCCGAACTCCATCCAGGGCGGCAAGCCCAAGTACTCCGTGTCGCTGATCATCCCGAAGACGGACACGGCCACCATCACCGCCATCGAGCGCGCGGTGGATGCGGCGATCGACGCCGGGACGGCCAAGTTTGGTGGCAAGCGACCCAACAAGGCCGCCCTCAAGTTGCCGCTGCGTGATGGGGATATCGAGCGTGACGACGAAGCCTACGCGAACGCCTACTTCCTCAACGCGAACTCCCTGACCGCTCCCCAGATCGTCGATCAGAGCGTCTCCCCGATCCTGGACCGCGCCAAAGTGTACTCGGGCTGCTACGCACGCGTATCCCTGTCCTTCTATGCGTTCAACACGAACGGCAACCGTGGTATCGCCTGCGGACTGGGCAATATCCAAAAGACCCGCGACGGCGAAACCCTTGGCGGTGGACGAGTTTCCGCTGAGACCGACTTCGGTGCACCGGCCGACGACTTCTTGAACTAACCATCCCCACACGTGGAGGGAATCAGCACATCTTGTTGGTTCCCTCCACTTTTCCTCTATGTGAAAGGAACCTCGTCATGCGCATGCTCTCTATCGATATTGAGACTTTCAGTCCAGTTCAGCTCGCTAAGACGGGTCTTTACCCGTATGCCGAGCACTCAGACTTCGAGCTGCTCCTGTTCGGCTATTCGATTGACGGCGGCCCGATCGAGGTGGTGGATCTCGCCAACGGACAATCTATACCCGACGAGGTTCTGGCGGCTTTAGTTGATCCGTCCGTCGTGAAGTGGGCGCATAACGCCGCCTTCGAACGTGTCTGCTTGTCCGCTTGGCTACGAGCGCATCATCCAGAGCTTCTCGCTGATGGGTTTCTTGGCCCAAGGCAGTGGCGGTGCACCATGATCTGGTCGGCCTATCTTGGTCTGCCGATGAGCCTCGATGCGGTGGCCACGGTCCTTAAACTCGACGTCCAAAAAGACACAGTAGGCAAGAAGCTGATCAAGCAGTTTTGCACGCCCGCCGCACCCTCCGTTCTCAACGGCGGTAAGCGTCGTAATCCGCCATCAGCGGATCCGACCGGCTGGGCACAGTTTATCGACTACAACCGGCGCGATGTCGAGGTTGAGCTCGCCATCTACGACAGACTGGCTTGTTTTCCGATGCCGGAGTCCGAATGGGACACCTACGCTCTTGACCAACGCATTAATGATGTCGGGATTCTTCTCGACCACACGCTCGTGGACAACGCTGTCGCCGTTGACGATTACCACCGCAACGCGACACTCGCTCGGGCACAGACATTGACTGGGTTGGAGAATCCGAACTCGCCCATCCAGCTCAAACAATGGCTCCACAACCACGGCTGCGAACTCGAATCACTAGCGAAAGCCGACGTCCATGCCGCCCACGATACCGTGACCGGTGAGGTGAAGGAAGTCCTCGAACTTCGCGGCGACTTGGCGAAATCTTCGGTGAAGAAATACCAGGCGATGCAAAATGTCGCAGGCAGTGACGGCCGGGCACGCGGGCTGATCCAGTTCTACGGAGCAGGGCGTACCGGGCGCTTCGCAGGACGCCTCGTCCAAGTACAAAACCTGCCAAGGAATTACCTGACAGATCTCGACCAAGCACGCACGCTCGTTAGAACGGGCAACCTGGACGCACTTGAGCTGCTCTACGAGTCCGTGCCCGACACCCTCAGCCAACTCATCCGCACCGCATTCATCCCCAGCACCGGCCACAGGTTTATCGTTGCGGACTTTTCCGCAATCGAAGCGCGCGTTATCGCATGGCTCGCCGGAGAAACAACCACCCTGGCCGCCTTCCGTGAGGGCAAAGACCTCTACTGCGAAACCGCATCGCGCATGTTCGGCGTCCCAGTAGAAAGACACGGCGTTAATGGCGAGCTACGCCAGAAGGGGAAAATTGCGGTGCTCGCCTGCGGTTATGGCGGCTCCGTCGGTGCTCTCAAAGCCATGGGAGCCCTCACCATGGGACTCGCTGAACACGAACTCAAACCAATCGTGGACGCATGGCGGCAAGCTAACCCACACATCGTCCAACTCTGGGCAGACGTCGGAGAAGCCGCGATCGCCGCGATCACGTCGCGCCAGCCGATCCGGCTGCGCAACCTGCGCTTTAGCGTTGAGTCTGGGATTCTCTTCATCGAATTGCCCTCCGGAAGACGACTTGCCTACGTCCAGCCGCGTCTAGGTGAGAACAGGTGGGGTGGAACGTCTATCACCTACACCGGCACCACCACTGCACGGCGCTGGGGACAGCTCGAAACCTACGGTGGAAAACTCGTCGAGAATATCGTCCAGGCGATCGCTCGTGACCTGCTCGTCACTGGCATGCACGCAGTCGCCAAGACGGGGCATCGGATTGTGATGCATGTTCACGACGAGATCGTCATCGACGAACCCGAAAATTCCGGCTTCACCGTGGCTGATGCTTGCGAGCTCATGTCCACGCTCCCGGCCTGGGCTGAAGGCCTGCCGCTGGATGCGGACGGGTACGAGTGTAATTACTATCGCAAGGACTAACTCCTACTCGTCGCCGAGCAGCAGCTTCGGGTCGGTTGTCATGAACTCTCGAAGATACTCGGCGATCTGCTGATTCACAGCCGAGGGTGCGGGGTCGTTGTCGAGGTCGCGCAGATATTCCATGAAGGCGAATAGGCGCATGTTTTTCGCCATCGTCCACACCTTTCCCTTATCAATCTCACTCATGCCATCCATGTTCACTCGCACCGCCCCGATTTGTCTGCGGGGTATACACGGCATCTCGTGTGAAGCAATTTTCATGGCACCCGTCCGGATTGAGTGGTGCTCAAGGACGTATGTGCGAGAGTCCCAAAGCTCAGTGACCACAAACCCGTCCAGGGGTTAACTCCTGGAAGGTTTGCGGCCTACCACTGAGAGCTGCTCGCACCAACCGGTGCACATTCGTCTATTTGGCTCTCAGAACAGGAGCCTTGTTATGGGCAACACCATCCAAACCTTCACCAACGACCGTTTCGGGCAGGTACGCAGCTTCACCGCTAATGATCAGACATGGTTCATCGCCGCCGATATCTGCCAGACCCTCGATCTCACGAACCCCTCGGTTGCCGTTTCTCGTCTCGATGCCGATGAGAAGGCTAAGTTCAACTTAGGGTTCTCTGGCGGTGCCACATGGTGCGTCAACGAACCCGGCCTCTACGCGCTGATCATGGCATCACGCAAACCAGAAGCCCGAGCATTCAAACGTTGGGTCATCCACGAGGTGCTGCCGTCAATCCGTCGCTATGGCCTGTATGCCACCGACGAGCTGGTCACTAATCCCGAAGCGCTCCTCAAAGTGCTCGATGCGTACGTCGCTGAACGCCGCAAAACCGCAGAGCTCACGTTGCAGAATCTTGCGCAAGCTCAAGCCCTGGCTGAAGCGAAACCGAAACTGTCTTACTACGACATGGTTCTCGAAGCCAAGGACGCTTTGCCAATCACGGTGATCGCGAAGGACTATGGGCTTTCTGGTCGCAAGCTCAACCAGCTCCTTCACGAACTCGGTATTCAGTACAAGCAATCGGGGGTGTGGCTGCTCTACGCACAGCACGCAGGCAACGGTTACACCGACACCAAGACCCACGTCATTGACGACGGGAACCGCACCCGGATCCACACCTACTGGACGCAGAAAGGTCGCCTGTTCATTTACGAGGTTCTCAAGAACCAGCTTGGCATCCTCCCAGTGATTGAGCGCGAAGGTCAGGTGCAAGCATGAGCGCCACGACACTCGATATTGGGTTTTCGAAGAAGAACACCGAAGGCTATCTGGACCTGACGAGTTACCACGCGCTTAAGAAGCTGCAGCGTGAACTGTTCGGTTACCGTCCGCTCGTTTACATCTGTTCGCCCTACTCGGGCGACGTGCAAGAGAACGTTGAGCTCGCCCGCCAATTCTGCGGGCTCGCAGTGAGCGCGGGCAAAATCCCATTCGCCCCGCATCTGTTATTTCCGCAGTTCATGGATGACGCCGACCCAGATCAGCGAGAGTTGGCGATGTTCTTCAATAGGGTGCTGCTCGCTAAGTGCGAAGCCCTGTGGGCATATGTCGGACGCGTGAGCCCTGGTATGCGCTTAGAGATCGGGTGGGCGCGCGACCTCGAGTTGCCGATTAAGTACTTCGATCAAGATTTTCAGGAGGTCACCCCATGACCGCGCCCTTCACCCTGTACGCCGCGACCGTTACCGGCGTACAGAATAACAACCACTACCCGAACAAGCACACCATCACGGACGCGGCTTCGCTGTCGGCGGTCGCCGGGTTTGATCATGTGGCAGCCACCTATGTGAATGACCGCCGCTCCAGCGCAGCCTTCATCTCCTCGAATTGCGTGGTCATGGATATCGACAACGATCACACCGAAACACACACCGACTGGATCACACCAGAGAAGCTCGGCGAGCTCATGTCCGGGGTGGAGTTCATGACCGCCACCTCCCGTAACCACATGAAGCCGAAGGGCGCGCTCTCAGCCCGACCGCGTTTCCACGTCTACTTCCCAATCCACGAAGTATGCGACGCAGACGAATACGCAGGATTGAAGCATCGTTTAGCGTCGCGGTTCGCGTTCTTTGACCGTAATGCCCTGGACGCAGGACGCTTCATCTACGGCACCACCAACCCACAAGTTACGGTGCACGAGGGCGATCAGCTCCTCGATGCGTGGCTCGATAACGCTGACGAGATCGACGTGTTCGCCGCCTTTGATGCCTCCACTTTCGTGATTGGCGAGGGTTCACGCAACGCCACGCTCTCTCGCTTTGCCGGGCGGGTCCTCATCCGCTACGGCGAGACCGACCAGGCCCGGGACTTGTTCGACCGTAAAGCGAATCTATGCGAGCCGCCGCTCAGTGACAGCGAGCTGACGACGATTTGGAACTCGGCGTGCCGGTTCGCAACGAAAGTTGCAGCCAACCCCGACTACCTGCCACCGGAGGCGTATGCGCAGTTGACGAGTCTGCGGCCTGACGACTTCACTGACGTAGGTCAGGCAGCGATGCTCGCCTCGGAGTACTCCGCCCGGTTGGCATATACGGAGGCGACCGACTGGCTCGTCTACACCGATGGTGTGTGGAGTGAGTCTGGGCCTGGTGCGCAAGGCATCGCCCAAGAACTCACCGACCGCCAGCTCGCTGAAGTCGCTGACCTGATCGCTGGGGCACGTGAGGAGATGAACGCCACTGGTGCGGACGTCGTTCTCGCTGCGGCATCGTCGAAAGCGAAAGCACAACGCACGTTCACACCCATGCAAGCAGCAGCGTATCGGCGGTTTGAGGAAGCGAAAGCATACGAGACCTTCGCGCTCAAACGCCGCGAATCACGAGCCATCAGCGCCGCCTTGAAAGAGGCACACCCGATGCTGCTCACCACGCCCGACCAGCTCGACGCCGACCCGTACCTGCTCAACACGCCATCTGGGACGTGGGATCTGCGGGATGGCACTCGTCGCGAGCACGACCCAGCCGATCTGCTCACGAAACAGACCGCCCTCGACCCCACAGAAAACGGAGCGCAGGTGTGGCAGGATGCCTTGGACGTATTCTTCCAAAGCGACCCTGAGTTGATCGCCTATGTACAGCGCATCGTCGGGCTAGCTGCGATCGGGCAGGTCTTCGTGGAAGCCCTCGTGATCGCCTACGGGGATGGACGAAACGGCAAATCCACGTTTTGGAACACCATCGCCAGAGTGCTCGGCACGTATGCGGGCAACATGTCCGCCGATGTCCTCACAATCGGTGGGAATCGCAACGTCAAACCTGAGCTTGCCGAAGCGAAAGGCAAGCGGCTCATCATCGCGGCCGAGTCTGAGGAAGGCGTAAGACTGTCGACTTCGACGGTTAAACAGCTCGCCTCGACCGATCAGATCTATGCGGAGAAAAAGTACAAGGCACCCTTCGCCTTCACTCCCTCCCACACCCTGATTCTCTACACGAATCACCTGCCGCGTGTAGGAGCCATGGACGCAGGAATCTGGCGCAGGCTCATCGTCATCCCGTTCAACGCCACTATCGAAGGTGATACGGATGTGAAGAACTACGCCGACTACCTCTACACCCACGCCGGTGGAGCGATCCTTTCGTGGATCATGGACGGCGCGCGCCTCATCCATGCCGAGGACTATAAGCTCACCCCACCAGCCCTAGTTCAGTCGGCTTCGCAGGCGTATCGGGAAGAGAATAACTGGTTTGGCCAGTTCCTCGAGGACCAGTGTGACGTCGGCCCTGCCCTGTCCGAGCGGGCGGGTGATTTGTATCAGGCCTACCGTGCGTGGGCGCAATCTACCTCCGGGTGGGCGCGACCCATGGTTGACTTCAACGCCACCTGCGAGCAGGTAAGTTTCACACGTAAGAAAACCAAGTCCGGCATCCGCGTCTACGGACTGGCATTGACCAGCGAATTCACCCTCTAAACCTGTGAGGGTGCAGACCGGTGCAGAGCGGTATTGAACTATTACTAAGGGCCGAAAAATAATCCCCTATAGAAAAGTCCATATGCACCCTGCACTGGTCTGCACCCCTTGAACAAACCACTCAAGGAAAGACCATGAACGAACACGCAATCGAAACGAAACTCAAGAAAGCCGTCGAAAACAACGGTGGCTTGTGTTGGAAGCTCGTCTGCCCTGGAACCAGCGGCGTACCGGACCGGATATGCCTGATGAGAAACCGGGCTGTCTTCGTCGAATTGAAAGCACCAGGACAGAAACCTAGGCCAATCCAATTACGTCGGATGAATCAACTGCGCCAGCAAGGCTTTGTCGCATTGGTTGTTGATTCGGTTGACGGTATCAAGGGGGTGCTTGATGCGCTATCAGCCGCATAACTACCAAACCACCGCAACCCAGTTCATCATCGACCATCACGAGGCGGCGATCTTCCTTGGCATGGGACTCGGCAAATCGGTGATCACCTTGAGCGCGATCTGGCAGCTCATGCTCGACTACTTCACCATCCACCGCGTCCTCGTCATCGCACCATTGCGGGTAGCCCGCGATACGTGGCCAACCGAAATAGCGAAGTGGGATCACCTGCGAGGTTTGACCGTATCGGTCGCTGTCGGCACCAAACAAGACCGGCTCAACGCTCTCGCGGCGTCTGCGATGGTGACCATCATCAATCGGGAAAACATCCCCTGGCTCGTGAACCAGATGGGCGGTAGCTGGCCGTTCGACATGGTCATCATCGACGAGCTCTCCAGCTTCAAAAACCACCGGGCAAAGCGGTTCACTGCGCTGGTGAAAATGCGGCCGCACGTTAAGTGCTGGGTCGGACTGACCGGCACGCCTGCAGCGAATGGACTGATGGATGTGTGGGCGCAATTCCGTCTTCTCGACGGCGGCGAGCGTTTGGGCCGTTTCATTACTCGTTATCGCGAGCGCTGGTTCGTGCCCGATAAGCGCAACGGGATGCAGGTGTTCACTTACAAGCCCCGTGTGGGTGCGGAGGATGAGATCTATGGAGCGATTGGGGACATGACGTTGTCGATGCGAACCACTGACCACTTGCAGCTACCAGAGCTGACGGTCACGACGATGCCTGTGAAGTTGGAGCCGGAAGAACGACGCGTGTATGAGCAGTTGAAATCTGATCTTGTCCTTCAACTTGGTGAGGCGACGATTGATGCTGCGAATGCTGCTGCGTTGTCGGGCAAGCTCCTGCAGTTAGCGTCGGGCGCGATCTACACCAGCGATGGTCAATGGACGGCGGTTCATGAGAGGAAGCTCGACGCTCTCGAAGACCTTGTTGAGGCAGCCAACGGCAACCCGTTGTTGGTGGCCTACTGGTTTACCCATGACCGCGAACGTATCACCGCGCGATTCCCACATGCTCGCGAGCTGAAAGCCTCGGTCGATATCGAGGCATGGAACAGAGGCGAGATTGCGCTTGGGCTGATTCACCCCGCGAGCGCTGGCCACGGATTGAACCTCCAGAGCGGTGGGCATCTGCTGGTGTGGTTCTCGCTCACGTGGAGTTTAGAGCTTTATCAGCAGACGAACGCCCGGCTTTATCGGCAAGGACAGTTAGAGCCGGTGACGATCACGCATCTTGTTGCTGAAGGGACGCTCGATGAAGCCGTCTTGCGTGCGCTTGATGCGAAGGATGCTACGCAGGCTGCGTTGATTGACGCGGTTGCACATGAAATCCACACAACCACTAGGAAGGAACGCTCATGCATGTGATGACCAAATACCTCGACACTCGTAAGGCAGCGATTGCTGCGTTGCAGGATTATGCGGTGATGGAACAAATAATCGAGAGTACCGACGACGCCATCAAAACCGCCTATGCGGATGCGGCTAGCCCCGCATCCCCACGTATGGATGGCACACCGCCCTCGGGTGATCTGCACGCGTCGGAGAACAGGATCGTTGCAACGATCGAGCGTATCGACACTTACAAGGCTCGGTATGCGGAAGCATGCCAGTACATGGACTGGTTCTTGCCCGCATGGGAGATACTCTCCGAGGATGACCGCTTGGTGTTGGAGGCGTTCTTCCTCGGCGGGGGTACCCAAGATGATGCAGTCCAGCAGGTCTGTAACCACTTCTATGTTGAGCGCACGACCGCCTACCAGAAGAAGTCGCGCGCGCTGGCTCGGTTAGCGACCGCTCTGTATGGTCGTTTGTGAGGGTTTTGCACCCTCGCGCCAAAAGGTGTCAGGAATAGCGGATGCATTTGCCCCGTTTCCTTTGAGATGATGTAAGTGGTTGAAAAGTAGGACAAGCCCCAAGAACCCACACGGGAACTTGGGGCTTCACCACATCCAGTGGGAAGGAGTCAGCGATGCCAGTCAAACCCGCCTCCCCGTGCTCCCATCCTGGTTGCCCTGAGCTTACCCACGAACGTTTCTGTGAGCAGCACGCGAAGGCGGAAGACGCGCGGTATCGGAAGTATCAACGGGATCCGAAGATTAACCGCCGCTACGGCGCGCGTTGGCGTAAGATCCGTGCCGCCTACATTGCACAACATCCTTTGTGCGAGGACTGCCTAGAGCAAGGCAGGTATACGCCTGTGCAAGAGGTTCACCACGTTCTCCCGCTCGAACACGGCGGCACCCACGACTTTGATAACCTCCGCTCGCTGTGTAAGCCCTGCCACTCGCGCCAGAGCGCGCTCGATGATGACCGATGGAGGCAACAACCTCGGGTCTACTCGTATTGACGAGCCCACACGTTGCCCGCTGTCGCGTCGATCATTTAGAACTTCAAAGATGCCCACCTCGATGGTGTTTGCCGAACACGAGCCACCGTCGAAAGCCTGACGAGGGGTAGGGCCGTCGAATCTCTACGACCTCGGGACAGGTCAGCGGGCGGGGCCAACCGTGCGCAAAGTCCCCGAATCAAACAAGGTATTAACACTTCGGGCTTCGTCGGCAGTACCAGTGAGGGGTGAAATCCCGCTGAGTGTTGCTCGGTTTTCTTGCGCTTTGTCCGTCCGGATTTGGGTTTCCCAGGGACGTACAGGTGAGGGCAAAAAACTCGGAGCTTCTCATCCGGTGTTCTGGATCCCTCTCTGGCAGGTGTTCGCCTGTCTTGAGTTAACAAACTGGTTTCTAAAAAGGAGGAATCATGACAGATCAAATGGTGCTAAAAACACAGCAATGGCTCAATCGCACCTATAGGAGCAAGGCTGGATTCGGTTCAGTCGTAGAGGACGGATATACCGGCTGGGGCACGGTCAACGCTTTGATTCGGGCCCTGCAAATCGAGCTGGGTATTACGACAACGGCGAACAATTTCGGACCGGGAACTATCAGTCGCTTCCAGTCTCGGTGGCCTAACGGCATCCACCAGCAGGATGACGGTGCGCAGGAGACTTCTAATGTGTACGGCATTATCCAAGGCGCTTTGTGGTGTAAGGGATATTCTGCTGGTGCCAGCGATATCACTACGCATTTCTATAGCGGAACTGGAAAGGCCATCAAACAGCTTAAGAGCGACATGGGCATTGGTGGAGATTCCACTGTGACGCTCGACGTCATGAAAGCGCTGTTGTCAATGCAGCAATTCGTCCTGCTTCGCTCTTATGGGGGCATTTCAGCGATTCGGCAAGCACAGCAACAAATCAACCAACAGTATCGCGCTTATACCGGAATCATCCCAACCGATGGACTCTACGGTCGGGAAATGAACACTGCTCTGATTCAGGTCTTGCAAGCCATTGAAGGATTTAGCCCTGCGGAAGCCACAGGTAATTTCGGCAATGGCACCAAAGCGCGTCTAACAATAGTTACACCCAGCAATGCGGCAAGTTTACCGAAGTGGGCTTGGCTAGCTCAGGTTGCTCTAGTGTGTAACCGGATTTCTCCCGATATCTATCCTTCTGCACAAACCGCACTGTCAACGTTCGTTCCGCAATTCCAAGCAAAGTATCAGCTCCCACGAAGCGGGGTGGTCGACTCGACTACATGGATGAGCCTGTTGACCTCGAAAGGTGATCCGAATCGCGCCTGCAAAGCATGCGATACACGCTTCGAGATTACGGCTGAGCGACTCAACCTACTTAAGGCGAACGGCTATGAGATTGTGGGGCGTTACCTGACTGAGCCGAATCAGGATTCAAAAGATCCGTCTGACTATTTCAAAGCAATTCGCCCCGGATAACTTGAACGCATCACCAACGGAGGAATGAAGTTCTTCCCGATTTTCCAGGAGTACTCAACCAAGCTTCGACACTTCACGCGGGAAAACGGCGCTCGGCACGCGACGCTCGCAAGGCAAGCAGCCCAAAGACTTGGCATTCCGGGAACGTATATCTATTTCGCAGTTGATTTCGACGCGACCGACCCCGAGGTCACAAGTCACATTCTTCCGTATTTCCAGGGTGTGCGTGGAAGCCTGGGAGGCGGATACAAAGTAGGCATCTACGCCTCGCGTAACATTTGTAGCCGCATCATTAAAGCCGGCTACGCTGGAAGCGCGTTCGTCTCGGACATGTCTACAGGATTTTCTGGCAACCTTGGCTTCCCTATTCCTGACGATTGGAACTATGACCAGTTCACTGAAATCAGTGACTACAAGGGTGCTGGTTTTGACCTAGACAGGGTCGCCTATTCAGGACAAGCAGCGGCAGTTGATCATGTTGCTCCTTCGAGTGCCGGTGGCGCTGCGCCCGACACCAGCATTGATTACACCAAGCTGGCTCCGATTGATCTGATCTGGCATTTAGAGAAACGCTTCGAAGAACTTCGTGCCAGTGGCAAGGTTGGAAAAGACTACGTTGCGGGTTCTCATGGTGCGGGAACGCGGATTGCCGTTCCGACTTGGCGTTGCATCCTCAACTATTTAGCAAAAGCCTACCTGCGTGACGGTGGTAGTGGATCTGCGGTGAATTGGTCCGTGTCTGCCGAAAGTTTCAGGAGTGCTGACGCGAGCGTACTCGAGAAGGACGCTGTAGGCAAGAAGATCATCGCTGCCTTGAATCGCTATATTGATAACACGTGGCGGCAATCCATGACCGACAAGACCGGAGAATCGGTTGATCTGGCGCATCTGGCGGCAACAACACTTGGATACACCAACTGGAATGTTATCCCTGATGCGTGGACTGGCTGGGCCGGAGACCTAGCTACTGCCATGGAGAATATTCAGAAAACACTTGAGTGGAATCCCAGTGCGAACCTGGATCAGGTGGCCACAGCCCTAATCGGTCAAGGTAACGATTACCGTCAGCATCCTGGCTTGAAGGGGCTAGTACTTGACAAGAAAAACGACAAGGGAAAATGGGAATCGGTAGGAAACAACTGTAACCGTGACGATCTCTGCTGTGACGGAGATGCCATCGTTATCGCTAACACGCTAGAAAACGGCAACGACTCCAACGCTCATCTTCTGTCAGCAACATTGCGAGAGTACTACAACAATTCCAGCAAACTTGCCAACAGATTCAAGCAGATTGGCTGGAGCTTGGGGGCGAATAATTCCACTGAGGCATATCAGAAAATAAGTGAATATGCCGACTTGGATAGCGCCGTTTTAGGATGGTTCCTGGCTGGATACGTCAAGGAAGAGATTCGTTTGACAGCTTGCCGAAAGCTAGCTGAATTCATCTACCGATAATTGATTTGGTCTTTTCCTTGGTGTGGCGCTTGGGTAAAAACGCTAAACCCAAGCGCTACACCACCAGCAACAAGAGCGCCGATGGCGGGAACGGAAAACTGGCTCAGCAGTTGAGAAAAAGAATCACTATGAACTAACGAGCCGACACCATCGAGTGAAAAGAGAAAAGCTGAGAGTCCGATAAAGGCTCCTGCTGAAAGTTGCAACGCGCGGGCAGATTGAATACCGATGAAATGCTTATTAAAAAGCAGAAGAAGAATCGTGAAACACACATACATGAGTGGCATCAATAAGAAGACCACAAAAAATCTCTGATCCTGATCCTTGCACCGTAGAAAGATGGCGGCGAAAAGCCACGCGCCGACAAAATATGCCAGAGCGGATACAAGAAACACAGATATTTTTTTGATGACCAGTCCCTTCAACTTTTCGCTACACATTTTGATACGGCAACGGCATCAGGAGTTGTATGCCCCAATAAGTTCACATTCTACAAGAAGGGTTTCCCTGCATTGCTAAGGATAGCGCTGATCGGGCGGATGTTGCGTGAATGCAGGCACGAGGCCTGGTGCGTTGAACCCGACAGTCACGAAAAGGCGCACGGGAGCGCCTATACCAGAGGCTCCCGAGTATCTGTCTGTGGTGTACAGCGTGGTAAGAAGCTACTGGGGGGCGGCTTGGTTATGGGGTTGTTCTGGCGGCTTTCTGGTGAATGCACGGAGCTTTTTGATTGCCCATTCGTAGTGGCTTGATGTGGCTGACACGCAGTAGGAGCCGAGCGAGGTTGTGCCCGTCCACGGGAAATGCGCCTTGGTGAATAACTCCTCGTTGGTGAACTCGCCGATGAGAGCCACTACTGCGGTGTGGCTGTCAGCGAGGTTCTCGCGGATAGCCTCAAGCTCAGTGCCCTGATATTGAGTCCAAATCTCTTGGTTGAGCGTTGGCGTGGTTCGCCACGTGTGAGGAAACGGAAGAAACGGTCGAGGCTGACCCTGGCGGTTGGCGTCGACGAAGCCAAGCAACATGCGCTGCCACTCGTGCAGGTGGGCAAGGACGTCGCGCAGGTTTTTGTCCCGCGCCCAGTGGGCTTCTTTACCGATTTGAGTGATGCTGGGATCAAAATTCGTATGCTGATCGTCGGAACTCATGCCCTCAATGAGGCTGTCCAGTTTCGCATACTGCGCCTCGGCGGCATCCAATAGTTCAGTTTTCGTCTTCGGTCTCGGCACGCCACTAATTGTCTCACAGCAGGAAAGCAGATGAAAACCTATGGCGAAAGACGGAACGAACCGGGGTGGCCGCCGTGTGCGGGCAGGTGCGAAACCCGATCCGCTGAATGCGAAGCTCGCAGCTGGCCGCCCAGCCACGCGGCTTGATGATCCGCTGGGTGAGCCGTTTGACTTTGAAGGCTCAGATATCGGGGATGGTGCGGTACTTGCTGGTGAGGTGATGCCGGAGCCTGCCGAGTATCTGTCGGAGATTCAGCGTGATGGTAAACCCCTCGGCGCTGACCTCGTCTACCGAGAAACATGGCAATGGCTCGATCAACGTGGCTGTTCCCAGTTCGTCGCACCGCGCTTGATCGAATCCTATGCGCAGGCGTTCGCGCGTTATGTGCAGTGTGAACAGGCGATCTCCAAGTTCGGCTTGCTCGGCAAACACCCAACCACAGGGGCTGCGATCGCATCCCCTTTCGTTGCTATGTCCCAGTCTTTCGGGAAGCAAGCGAACGTGTACTGGTACGAGATTTACGAGATAGTGCGCGCCACCTGCACCAGCGACTACTCAGGTTCGGCGCCGGGTGATGACGTGATGGAGCGCCTGCTGCAAGCCCGCTCCTAACACCCCTTTGATTCTCGTGTGCCTGCCCGAGATGGGTGGGCACTTTTCTATGTCCCGATTCTTTGGAAAGTGAGTGTGTATGTCTGTTACGAAGACTGCTGAGGCCGTGTGTATCGGCCATCCCGATAAGCTCTGTGATTTGATCGCTGACACGATCCTTGACGATATCCTCTACGAGGATCCTGCTGCCCGCGTTGCAGTAGAAGTGATGGCATCTGGCCGCAGGATCATTGTGACTGGCGAGATCACTTCGAAGGTTCGTCCGCGTATTCGTGAGTCGGTGCGTTACGCGCTGGTGAAGGCGGGTTATGTGCCGTGGAAGTTCCTCGTTTTCGTCTGGACACGCCGCCAATCCCCAGACATCAACGCAGGAGTTTCCAAGTCCTTGGAGGCTCGCTTCGGAGACACGAGTGAGTTTGCGTTGCAGGGCGCTGGCGATCAAGGCACCGTCTACGGATACGCCACCAACGAAACCCCGCAGCGTTTGCCATTGCCGCTCGTACTCTCGCATGAGATCTGTGGGCGTCTTGATGACGCCCGCAAGGACGGCACGATCAGCGGTATCAAGTCCGATGGTAAGGCGCAGGTGACGGTTCGCTACGACGCCGCCGGACAACCCGTAGCAGTCGAAACCGTGGTGGTGTCGATCCAACACGACGCTACGAAGACTCTGGACGAGCTTGCGGCTGAGGTCAAAACACTGATCGTCGCACCCGCGTGCAAACCGTACCTGCCGATTAGCGCTGATACCGAGATTCTCGTCAACCCCTCCGGATCTTTTACGGTTGGTGGGCCGAAGGCGGACACTGGACTGACGGGTCGCAAGCTCATGGTCGACACCTACGGTGGGCTCGCCCCTCACGGCGGCGGAGCATTCTCGGGCAAGGACGCCTCGAAGGTTGACCGTTCGGGTGCCTATATTACGCGCCTGATCGCCCGCACGATCGTCGACGCTCGTCTGGCTCATGAGTGTCAGGTGGCGATCAGTTATGCGATTGGGAAAGCTGATCCGGTCGCCTTCACCATCGACACCCTCGGCACCGGGGAATATTCTGACGAGATCCTCACTGCTGCTGCACGGGAAGTGTTTCCGCTGCGCCCCGGTGGAATCATCGATGCCTTGAATCTTCGCAAGCCTGGTTTTACACAGTATTCAACCTACGGTCACTTCGGCCATGACGGTTTGCGCTGGGAGAGCTCGTTCGCTCACGTTAATGCTTTAGGGAAGGCGGTGAAGAAGCATGCTCATGAAAACAATGCCAATAGCTGAGCTGAAGCCCGCTGACTACAACCCTCGTAAAGACCTCCAGCCCGGCGATCCCGAATACGAGAAGCTCAAGCGATCCCTGACCGAGTTTGGCTACGTCGAGCCCGTCATCTGGAACTCCACCACCGGGCATGTCATTGGTGGTCATCAGCGCTTGAAAGTGCTCGAAGAACTCGGCCACAACACCGTGGATGTGATCGTCGTGGAACTGGATGAGACGCGCGAGAAAGCACTCAACATCGCGCTCAACAAGATCAGCGGCGAATGGGACAACGACAAACTCGCCCTCCTCATCGCCGACCTCGACGCGAGTGATTTCGACGCCGAACTCACCGGTTTCGACGACGCCGAAATCCAGCAGTTGATCGGCTCCTTGGATGAGAACGAGGTTGAGGACGACGACTTCGACCTTACCGCCGCACTCGAAGCAGCCGCGTTCGTGGAGCGTGGGGATATCTGGACGCTTGGCCGCCACCGACTCGTGTGCGGCGACGCCACCAGCGCCGAGGACGTCGAGTTGTTGATGGATGGTAAGCGTGCGAATCTTGTGTTGACCGATCCGCCATATAACGTCGCCTTCGAATCAGGATCCGGATTGTCCATCAAGAACGACAAGATGGATGGCGATAAGTTCTACGATTTCCTGCTATCAGCGTTTTCGAACATGGTGGGCGTGTGTGAGAAGGGCGCATCCGCGTATGTGTTCCACGCTGACACTGAAGGATTGCACTTCCGTCGCGCTTTTCAAGATGCTGGTTTCTACCTGTCGGGCTGTTGTATTTGGGTTAAAGATTCCCTCGTATTGGGACGTTCCCCGTATCAGTGGCAGCACGAGCCGGTACTATTCGGGTGGGTGAAGACGGGTAAGCACAAGTGGTACGCCGACCGGAAACAAACCACGATCTGGAACTTCGCCAAGCCCCGCCGCAACGCTAACCACCCCACCTCCAAACCGCTGGATTTGTTGGCGTATCCGATCGGGAACTCCACCCAGGCGAACACGATCGTGCTCGACACCTTCGCAGGCTCAGGCTCCACACTCATGGCAGCTGAGGCAACCGACCGCATCGCCTACTGCATGGAACTCGACGAAAAATACGCCTCCGTGATCCTGCGCCGCTACGCCGACGCCACCGGAGACGCCGCAGGAATCACGTGTCTCCGCGACGGCCAGCAGCTCGCCTACCTGGATGTCGTGAAGGCAGTGGATCGAGGCACCACATGACCGCGTTGACGCTTGGCTCTCTGTTTGACGGGTCGGGCGGCTTCCCACTCGCCGCCCTCAACGTCGGTATCCGCCCCGTCTGGGCGTCCGAGGTGGAGCCGTTTCCGATCCTCGTCACCACCACCCGTCTGCCCGCGGTCACCCACCTCGGCGACGTCAACACTATCGACGGCACCGTGATCGAGCCGGTGGACATCATCTCGTTCGGGTCGCCGTGCCAAGACCTGTCGGTCGCAGGACGGCAGACCGGGCTGGCAGGTTCACGTTCCGGCCTGTTCTTTCAGGCTGTTCGCATCATCAAGGAAATGAGGGAGGCGACTAATGACCAATATCCCCGATTTGCTGTCTGGGAGAACGTGCCGGGAGCCTTCTCCTCCAACCAAGGGGTGGATTTCGCCGCCGTCCTCACGAGCCTCATCCAGGTCGTCGCGCCGTCCGTCCCTGACGTGCCTGTTCCTGACACGCGGTGGGCCGACGCTGGGACCGTCGTGGCAGGCGGATGCTCGGTTGCGTGGCGTGTACTCGATGCGCAACATTTCGGCCTCGCCCAACGCCGCCGCCGCATCTACCTTGTCGCAGATTTTGCAGGCCGATCCGCACCCGAGATTCTTTTTGAGCCCGAGAGCTTGCCAAGGAATCCTGAATCGGGCGGCACGCAAGAACAAGACCATGCCCACACCCCTGAAGCAAGCCTTGGAGGCCGTAGCAGCTCGGTGATGTTGTTGGATCATCATCCGCAGGACTCGAGGTTGACCGTCAACTCCTCGGGGGTGGTGCAGACGCTGACTGCCCGGATGGGCAACTTACCCACCAACGTCCCCATCCTCCTCGACGCCCCAGAGGAACGCAGGGTGTTTGGCCTGAATTCGATCCACCAGTCCCGCAGCGGTGGCGGCCACTACGGCTACGAAGCGGAAGTGTCGAAACCCTCGACCTGAAAGGCGGAGAGCCGACCTGCAACCAAGGCGGCATGGTCATCTTGGAACCCGTCTATGCCGCATCCAAGGCCGACTATTTCACCCGCACCACCAAGGATCAGGCAGGTGCGCTGCTGGCCACGGATTACACCGACCCGCCCATGGTCGCCAGCTCGTCGCTGCGCCCCAGGCGGTTGACGCCGGTCGAGTGCACCCGGTTGCAGGGGTTCCCTGACGACTGGTGCGACCAGCTCGCCATCACCGACCCCACCGATGCCCAGCTCGACTACTGGGTGGACGTGTGGGCCGAATGGAACCGCCTCCGAGGCGTTAGGCCGCGCTCCCGCAAGCAGGTCGCCAGCTGGCTCGCAGACCCGACGTCGGATTCGGCGCAATACAAGTTGTGGGGCAACGGGATCGCTTTGCCCGTGGCTCGCCACGTCCTTGAAAGACTGAAGAATTTTGCTCGCGCAAGGACTGGATAAGCGCTCGCACCTATGGCTGTATGTACATGACCAAACGACCCCCTAACTAGGGGAAAGAGGAGATGGAGGATGGTCATGAGTGATTTACATATTGAGATCAGCGAGATGCTCGAAGCGGGCATCAATATCTGGGACGTCGAGGAAGCCCTCGACATTGCACGAAAGTGGAACTTCCCGCTGGTTGCCGGGGCAATCGAACACGACGCAACCGGCTACCTGCAACTGGTCGAGTCTTGGTTTGACGGTGAGGGTGTGGCGGCATGAACCAAATTTCGTTCGTCCCGAACAAGAGCGGGCGTAAGAAACTCGCCAACACCATCGCCGCTCACCTTGGTCTCACGGCAGTTTATGCGGGAGCACCCACGTTCGACTACCAGATCGGAGATGCACGGTTGGACCGGGACTGGACCCTTCACCTCCCAGAGGACATCGACGCCGAAGCGCTCATTGAAGCCACACAGAAGGCCGGGTTCGCGCCCACGAGCGAGGAGTACGGGCTGACGCTTGCTTTCCCCACGACAGGTTGGGACGAAGCCACAGCCGCGAAGCTCGAAGCCCTGCTCGCCGCCAAGGGAGAACTCATCGCTAAGGCGCTGGGCATTCCGGCCACTCCGATGAATTTGAATGCGGTGGAGGGAACGGTTGAGTTTGCCTGGTTCGAACAACTTCCTGACGCGGAGGTGATCGAGGCGGCCAGTGTGCTCCTTCAGCTCATGATCGAGCAAGCCAAGACCTCCACCCGCATCTCACCGAAACCACCTGAACCAGGGAATGATAAGTATGCGATGCGCTGCTGGCTCCTACGCCTGGGCATGATCGGTGACAGCTACAAGCACGTGCGCCGAGTCCTGCTGACCAACTTGGAAGGGAATGCGGCGTGGAAAACCACGCCCACACAGGCCGAATAAACGGGAAATATGCAAGAGATCAGAATCTCTATTCTTCCTGTGTAAATACGCCGAAAACGGCTGGATAACCGCGCACACCTATGGCTGTATGTACATGACCGAACAAGAGGACAAGGAGAAAGTCATGAACAACGGCAAGACCACGATGGAGCAGCTGCAGATGGCGACCGACAGCTACGGCACGGTGATCACCTACGGAGACTTCGTCCTCGCCTCGGCATACCGGCACCTGGGCAAAGGCTGGATCGGAAACGACGCCCGCGTCTACAAGCTCGCCGAGCAGCCGATCGGCGGCTGGGGACCGGACGCTCGCAGTTTCATTGAATGCGAACTTACCCTGGTCACCGAGGCTGACGAACTGTTCGAAGACGCCGGCCACGCCATCGCCTGGGCGCTTGCCCACACCAACTAACCAGCACAGGAAGGAGCCTGAAGGGTGTGATGCGCACTCTCGACACCTACACGCCGACCCGATTCATGGCCACAGGCTCACGCTACGACAAGCGTAAAGCCGACTTCGCGGTCGCGTTCATCCAAGCCCTGAAACACACCAAAGGCCGCTGGTCAGGACAGCCCTTCCAGCTCATCGACTGGCAAGAGCAAATCATCCGCGACCTGTTCGGCACTGTCAAAGAAGACGGCTACCGTCAATTCACTACCGCTTACGTTGAGATTCCGAAGAAGATGGGCAAAAGTGAGCTCGCCGCCGCAGTTGCGCTCCTGCTCACCTGCGGGGATGGTGAAGAACGCGCTGAAGTGTATGGGTGCGCGGCTGATCGTCAGCAAGCCTCGATCGTGTTTGAGGTGGCAGCTGACATGATCCGCATGAGCCCGGCGTTATCTAAGCGTGTCAAGATTCTTGCCTCGCAGAAGCGGATCATCTACAAGCCCACCAACTCCTTCTACCAAGTCTTGAGTGCGGAGGCGTATTCGAAGCACGGGTTCAACATTTCTGGTGTTGTCTTCGACGAGCTGCATACCCAACCCAACCGTGCCTTGTTCGACGTCATGACGAAAGGCTCCGGCGATGCCCGCACCCAACCCCTGTACTTCCTCATCACCACCGCAGGAACCGACACGCACAGTATTTGTTATGAGCAGCATGAGAAAGCCGAAGACATCCTCGCAGGCAAAAAGTTTGATCCTACGTTCTATCCGGTCATTTACGGCGCGGACCGCGAGGATGACTGGACCGACGAGGCCGTGTGGCATAAGGCTAACCCGAGCTTAGGGATCACTGTTCCGATCGAGAAAGTCCGCCAAGCCTGCACGAGCGCGAAGCAAAACCCAGCCGAAGAAAACACATTCCGCCAACTACGACTCAACCAATGGGTCAAGCAGTCGGTGCGATGGATGCCCATGCACGTGTGGAACCAAAACAACGCACCCGTCGACCTGTCAGATTTGGAAGGACGCGTGTGTTACGGCGGGCTTGACCTTGCTTCGACGACGGATATCACCGCGTTCGTGCTCGTCTTTCCGCCCGAAACAGGTGATGAAGCGTATGTGATTGCCCCATGGTTCTGGATACCGCAAGACAACCTCAAACTGCGCGTGGCTCGTGACCACGTGCCCTACGACCTATGGCAGAGCCAAGGCTTCCTGCAGACCACCGAGGGCAACGTCGTCCACTACGGCGCAATCGAAGCCTTCATCGAAACCCTTGGTGAGCGGTTTGATATTCGGGAGATTGCTTTCGACCGGTGGGGCGCAGTCCAAATGAGCCAAAACCTCGAAGGACTCGGCTTCACCGTCGTTCCCTTCGGGCAGGGCTTCAAAGACATGAGCCCGCCGTCGAAGGAGCTGATGAAGCTCGCGCTTGAAGGACGCCTTGCTCATGGTGGGCACCCAGTCCTGTCATGGATGGTCGACAACATTCACATACGAACTGACCCAGCAGGAAACATCAAACCTGACAAACAAAAGAGCACCGAGAAAATCGACGGCGTGGTCGCCACCATCATGGCTCTCGATCGCGCCATTCGAAACGGAACCGGACATGTGAGCGGCAGCGTCTATGACGAGCGCGGATTATTCGTTATTTAGGCGTGACAGCATCGCGTTCGGATTATCTGCTCGAGCTTATGAAGTTTGATTTCATCCAGCGGGAGGTCAATATCCGTATGGAACTGATCGTTGAGAACTGCGTTCTTAACCCACTTATCGGCCTCGAGGTTGCATGTCGGGAATTTTAATTCTGAATGCGCACCTGGTCGAAGCTTCGGATGCGGAGCATCGCAAAAAGGAATAACGCCTAAACGATCAAACAGGGCATGCACATTTCTCGATGTATTTTTTAACTTGCCATCCTCCTCTTCCCAATCCCAGTCAAGGACTTGCAGTGTGACGAGAACCTGGATTGAACGATTGCTGAGTGACGTTCCTTCTACCCACATCCAGTTTCTTAGGTCTAGTTGTGGGCGAATGCGCGTTGATCTCTTTGGGTAGGAGAAAGGACCTTCTCCGGCTTGAGGGCCGTCGACTACTTCGAAATTCATGGATCGAAGCAAGTTACGGATTTTCTCGCGTTCAACGAGACGCGCTTTTCGATAGGCCTCTTTTGCTTGTTGGAACGAACTTTCGGTCATCGCTATCTCCTCCTTCTCTTACCGATTCTCTCATTGAAAGGTATGCACATGGGTTTTCTGAATTGGTTGCGTGGCGACACTGCCCGCTCCGTTGACGATCACGCGATCAGCTCTGGTTATAGCTTTTTCTTTGGGGCGACGTCTTCTGGTCGCCCGGTGACGGAACGCTCGGCGATGCAGATGACTGCGGTGTATTCGTGTGTGCGGATTTTGGCTGAAGCTATCGCGGGCCTGCCGTTGCATGTCTATCAGCAAGACGCTGATGGGGCGAAGGTGAAGGCGCTCGACCATCCGCTCTACAGGTTGTTGCATGATGAGCCGAATCCAGAGATGACGAGCTTCGTGTTCCGCGAAACGTTGATGACGCACCTACTGCTCTGGGGTAATGCGTTTGCTCAGGTGATCCGCAACGGGCGCGACGAAGTCATCGGCCTGTATCCACTCATGCCTAACCGGATGACCGTAGGCAGAGATGAGTTTGGGCGGCTGTATTACGAGTATCAGCGCACGTGGGACGAACCAGCAGGAAGGTTTGAAACCGTCACGTTGGCCGCGCGCGATGTGCTCCATATTCCAGGGCTCGGCTTTGACGGGCTGGTTGGTTATAGCCCGATTGCGATGGCGAAGAACGCCATCGGCTTGGCGCAGGCTACCGAGGACTACGGGGCGAGCTTTTTCGCTAATGGTGCGGCTCCTGGTGGGGTGTTGGAGCATCCGGGCACGATCAAAGACCCCGCCAGAGTTAGGGAGTCCTGGCAGTCCACGTTCGGCGGCGCTCGTAATGGGAACAAGATCGCGGTCCTCGAGGAGGGCATGAAATACACACCAATCGCCGTCTCACCAGAACAAGCCCAGTTTTTGGAGACGAGGAAGTTTCAGATCAACGAAATTGCTCGAATCTTCCGTATCCCGCCGCACATGATCGGCGACCTCGAAAAATCCTCGTTTTCCAATATTGAGCAGCAGTCGTTGGAGTTCGTGAAGTACACGCTTGATCCGTGGGTTATCCGCTTCGAACAAGCCATCACCAAAACCCTCCTCAGCCCGCGCGAGAAGCCACAGATCTACGTGAAGTTCAACCTCGAAGGCTTACTGCGAGGTGATTACGAATCCCGAATGAATGGGTATGCGGTGGCACGGCAGAACGGGTGGATGAGCGCCAACGATATCCGCGAACTAGAAAACCTCGACAAGATCCCTGCCGAAGCTGGCGGCGATCTCTACCTAGTCAACGGCAATATGCTCCCGCTCGGTCTCGCAGGAGCATACGCGCAGACAACCGAGTCTGAACCGGAGCCTGAACCGGCTGAGGAACCTACGAGTGAATCTTCTGTAAGGAGGAGGATATGAGACGTTTTTGGAACTGGCTCACACCCGAGCCACACAACACTGACCCGGACTCAGATGCTGTCAGGGTTTTGCGCATTAGCGGCACGATCGCCGAAGAATCCTGGTTCGATGACGATGTCACGCCGAGAATCTTCGCTAGTGAGCTCAATGCTGGGTCTGGGCCGGTGACGATCTGGCTCAACAGCCCGGGTGGTGATGTGGTGGCTGCGGCGCAGATCTACAACATGCTCATCGACTACCCAGGCACAGTCACCGTCAATATCGACGGGATCGCCGCATCCGCCGGGTCTGTGATTGCCATGGCCGCCACGAAGGTAGTCATGAGCCCGGTGTCGATGTTGATGATTCACAACCCGGCCACCATGGCGGTCGGCGATAAGGACGAACTCGCACGCGCCATGAACATGCTTGATTCGGTCAAAGAATCAATCCTGAATGCATATCAGGAGAAGACGAACCTGAGTCGGGCGAAGCTGTCCAAGCTCATGGACGCTGAGACGTGGATGGATGCTCGGGCCGCGATTGACATGGGTTTCGCCGACGAACTTCTCACCGGCGAACGCAACCCTGCCTTCAACGCTAAGCCGGACGAAGAGCCAGATGACGATGAGGATGAGGTCGAGTCTCACGACGAACCTGACAAGGACGACGGCGATGAGCCGAAGCACCCTCCGTTCCCGCCCAAGAACGCGGATCTTGGTGTGGTGTTCTCCCGCCGCGCATCCGAACAAAAGCTCGTCGCACACCTGAGCGCCACATCACCACCGAAACCGGTGCGACCACCACGTCCCACCACTAAACCCGCCGTGCCTGTTGGTCGGCGGGTTTGTGATTTGTACGCCGAATTGATCAATCAACCCCATTGAAAGGAACCCCACAATGACAACCTCTATGACTGTTTCTGACCTTCGTACCAAGCGCTCCGACGTATGGGAGCGCGCGAAGGCTTTCCTCGATGAGCGCCGCGACACCACCACCGGCTGTCTGTCAGCTGAAGACGATCAGGCTTACGCGAAGATGGAAGCCGAAATCGATCGTCTCTCCAATGAGATCGCACGCTCCGAACGAGCACTGCGCCGCGACGCCGACCTCGCCAAGGCAACCAACACGCCGCTCACCTCCATGCCCGGTATGAACCCTGACGATGAAGCCAAGCCGACTGCACCTCGAGCAACCGCCTCGTACAAACGGGCGTTTTGGGATGCCATGCGACTGAACATCTCACCGATGGAAGTACGCAACGCCCTCTCCGAAGGCGTAGACACTGAGGGCGGCTACTTGGTACCTGACGAGTTCGAACGCACACTGATCTCCTCACTGGAAGATCAAAACATCATGCGCTCCTTGACGAAGGTCATTCAAACCACTTCAGGGGATCGCAAGATCCCGGTCGTCTCCACCCATGGCACCGCAGGCTGGCTCGATGAGGGCAAGCCGTATACGGAGTCGGACGAGGCGTTCACGCAGGTGACGTTGTCGGCGTTTAAGCTCGGCACCTTCCTCAAAATCTCCGAAGAGCTGCTGAATGATGCGGCGTTTAATGTCGAGCAGTACTTGGCGGTGGAGTTTGCTCGCCGTATTGGAGCTGCTGAAGAAGAAGCCTTCCTCACTGGGGACGGTAAGGGCAAGCCCACCGGCATTTTCGCAGCCACTGGCGGTGGTGAGAAGGCAGTGACCACAGGCAAGGCGACCGATATTACGGCTGATGAACTCATCGACCTGCACTACGCCCTGCGCGCCCCGTATCGCAAGAACGCGGTGTGGCTGATGAACGACTCGACCGTAAAAACCATCCGCAAGCTCAAGGACGGCAACGGCCAGTATCTGTGGCAGCCAGCCCTGACAGCAGGAACACCAGACCTTGTCCTCGGCCGCCCCGTCCACACATCCACGTTTGTGCCTGAAATCAAGGCTGGTGCGTCGACGGTGGCCTTTGGTGACTTGTCGTATTACTGGATTGCCGATCGGCAGGGTCGCTCTTTCAAGCGGCTCAACGAACTGTTCGCCACCACCGGACAGGTCGGGTTCCTGGCTTCCCAGCGGCTGGACGGCAAGCTCGTCCTGCCCGAAGCAGTCAAGCTGCTAACCCAGAAGGCCGGAGCATAACAAACCCCGCACATGGAGAGGAGGTGGCCGCAATGACCACGGTTGATTTGGTTGCGCAGGTGAAGGCGAACCTGCTCATCACCTTCGACGATGACGACAAGCTGCTTGTCGCATTGGTCAATGCGGCCACCTCCTACGCCTGCTCCTTCCAGCACCTGCCCGAAAACCACTACGAAACACACGAGATGTCTGGGGCAACCAGGCAGGGCATTGTCATGCTCGCCTCCCATTTCTACGAGTCTCGTGATGGTTCCACGGCAGGCTTTTGGGCAGATAAGCCGGATGCGGCTCGGGCGGTGTGGAACGCCGTCAACAACCTGCTGCGTCTGGATCGGGACTGGAAGGTGTAACTGATGGCTTCTCTTGGATCCATGACCACCACCATCGACCTTATACAGCCAACGGTTATCCGCGATAAGGCGGGGTTCACCACCACGCGCGATGAAGTGCGAGCAACGGTGCGGGCGCAGGTCGAGGTCCGACACGCATCGAGCGCGTGGGTGAACCGGGCAGCGTACTTACAGGCCGATGTCCTCTTCCGCATCCGTACCATCCCCGGACTATTCGTGACCACGAATATGGAGATCAGTGAACCGGGCGGGCGGTATGTGATCGACGCAGTCGAGGTGATCGGCCGGTATGTCGAGATTCTTGCCCATCAGACCACGCCCGAAGGAGAGGCCCATGGCTAGAGTCCAGATTCGCCTTCCCAACGCGTTCATTGATTCTCTCGATGCTGCCAGCCGCGTGCTCGAAACCTCTGCTGATGAGGTGCTTGAGGCGGGAA